>Ga0213864_10000939_pt1 | contig 13268 bp, 14 predicted proteins | sample PICome_5_FD_160078 | JGI IMG/M metagenome (GOLD analysis project Ga0213864, IMG submission 160078) | Coastal seawater microbial communities near Pivers Island, North Carolina, United States - PICO247 | ecosystem: Environmental > Aquatic > Marine > Coastal | place: USA: North Carolina... | reverse complement strand
CAAATGTATTTTTAATAGGTCCTGCCGAGTTTATTTTCAAAGGGAGTATCGAATTGAATCTATGAATTTAGTTGGACAACAAATCAGACTCCGCTCCCTTGAAATTGAAGATCTAGATTTTCTCTACACTATTGAAAACGACGAATCCTTTTGGGAATTAAGTGGAACACAGTCACCATTCTCTAAAGACATTCTTAAAGAATATATCCAAAATGCAAAGCAAGACATATCTGAAGTGGGACAATATCGATTTGTGATTTCTTCAGAAAAAGACGATACTCCATTAGGATTGATTGATCTTTTTGATTTCAGTGCTCAACATTCAAGAGCAGGAGTCGGAATAATTGTCCATCCCGATTATCAGAATAAAGGATTTGGAAGTGAGGCACTTTCATTGCTAATTTCATATTGTACATACGAATTGAGATTACATCAGTTGTATGCAGATGTATTAGAAAACAATACGGTAAGCATTCGATTGTTTGAAAAACATGGATTTCAAAAAGTAGGAATTAAAAAAGATTGGATTTATTTCCATAAATCTTTCAAAAATGAAATAATTTTACAGCTAATTTTGGATGAATCGTGACATTAAAAAAGAAATATATTTTTTTTATCGGGTTAGCTCTTGCACTTATTTTTTCAGTTTCTGTATACTCTAAAATCTACGGAGACAATGTTCAAAAAAGTGGGGATTTATTCATCTATACGAATGATTCATTAGAGCAAGTTATTGAGAAATTATCTCCTTACTTAAAAAATCCAAGTAGTTTCGAATGGGTAGCCGGATTAAAAAAATACAAATCACCAAAATCGGGAAAATACCATATTGAAGAAGGAACCTCTAACAACGACCTCATCAATAAGTTAAGGATTGGTAGCCAAACCCCAGTTAAAGTTTCTTTTAATAATCAAGATACCGTTGAAAAATTGGCGGGTAGAATCGCCAATCAGATTGAAGCTGATTCCCTTTCTTTATTGGAGGCTTTTATTGATCCTTCTTTTTTAGAAAAAAACAATCTCAATAGAGCATCCGCTCTTCAAATATTCATTCCAAATACCTATGAATATTATTGGAATACGTCGGCGATAAAATTTCGTGATCGAATGCTCGAGAATTATAAAAAATTTTGGACTTCCAATAGGTTGGCAAAAGCAGAGGCTTTAAAAATGAGTGCGAGTGAAGTCATCACACTCGCCAGTATTGTTCAGAAAGAAACGACGAAAAGAGAGGAACGTCCCATCGTTGCTGGATTGTATTTAAACCGATTAAAACGCGGATGGGCACTTCAGGCAGATCCAACCATTGTTTATGCATTAAAACAGCTAAAAGGTCAAGACTATTCAGTTTACCGGGTGTTACGTACAGATTTAGATATTAATTCACCATACAATACCTACAAAAACAGGGGCTTACCTCCCGCTCTCATTGGAATGCCAGATATTTCAAGTATCGATGCGGTATTAAACCCAAAGAAACATAACTATATGTACATGTGTGCTAGTGTAGACAATTTTGGATATCATGAATTTGCCAAAAGTTTAGCGCAGCATAACCGAAATGCTGCTAGATATCAACGTTGGTTGAGTCGGCAAAGAATATTTCGTTAATTACTTCTGAATGATAAAGATAGTGGGTCTTTTATGAAGATCTGGTCTAGCATTTTTCCAATCTTTGGCAACTCTGGTTTGAATGAATTCGGTAGGAAGCGTAATGTCGGCTGCAATACAAAGTTGTGTGGTTGGCGTTAAAGTCCCTAATAGATCGGTCATCATTTTATCATTTCGGTAGGGTGTTTCAATAAAAATTTGAGCCTGATTCTTTTCTGCTGATAATCGTTCGAGCTGTTTAATCGACTTTTTTCGATCTGCCTTTTCGATGGGTAAATACCCATTGAAAGCAAAATTTTGACCGTTTAGCCCTGAACTCATCATGGCCAATAAAATAGATGATGGACCAACCAAAGGCACTACTTGAATCCCTTTACGATGAGCCAAAGCCACAATGCTTGCTCCAGGATCAGCAATGGCTGGAACACCGGCTTCAGACAAAAGTCCAACATGATTGCCATGATCACAAACATCCAAATATCTGAGTGTTTCCTGTTCATCAGCATATTTGTCTAACAACATCAGTTGCAAATCGGGTTGCGATTTTTTTGGGGTAATTTTTTTTATGAATCGACGTGCAGATTTTTCATTTTCAACAATATAGTAATCAATTTGCTCGACTACTTTTTTTACAGACAAAGGCATTACCTCCAGTGGTTCTCTTTCTCCTAATGTGGTCGGAATTAAATATAATTTGCCTTTCATTCAACAGGAATTTATTACGAAGGTACTGAAAATTATAAGTAGTGATTTATAACTTATTCGAAATGATTTCACAAGCCTTGTCTAACATTTCATAGACCTCATCAAACCCTCGTATTCCTCCATAATAAGGATCGGAAACACTATTATTAGCCTGGTTATCAACTTCATTCAATATCATCCTAACTTTTTGCTCGTCTTCCTTTGATCTCGCCAGACGCTTAATATTTTGGAAATTACTAGCATCCATAGCATAGATGATATCAAACTTCTCAAAATCATCAACGGAAAATTTTCTGGAGGTCTGATGCGAAATATCGATTCCGTTTTTCAGTCCCACTTTAATGGAACGGCTATCCGGAGGATTACCTTCATGATATCCGGCGGTTCCTGCAGAATCGACATATACGAAATCAGGATTCACTTTGGACTCTAAAATTCCTTGAGCCAAAGGAGATCTACATATATTACCAAGACAAACCATCAGTACTTTTTTCATTGCAAAAAAAAACCTCACAAAGGAGTGAGGATTTATTTAAAAGGTTAACTTTTTAGTCAGATCTTCGACGTATTTTCTAAATTGTTTATCAGTTTCGGTTAAATTGTCAACCGTTTTACAGGCGTGTAGTACAGTTGCATGATCTCTTTGACCAATTTGATTTCCGATACTTGCCAGTGATGTTTTTGTCAATCGCTTGGCAAAATACATGGCTAATTGTCTCGCTTGAACGATATGTCTTTTTCTTGTTTTAGATTGAAGTGTAGCTACATCCATATCGAAGTATTTTGAAACCTCTTTTTGAATGTAATCAATAGATACTTCCTTCTTCGTATTTTTTACGAATTTATCTACGATTTGTCTAGCCAATTCAATCGAGAATTCTTTTCTATTGAAGGATGCTTGAGCAATCATCGAAATAATTACACCCTCCAATTCCCTAACATTCGTCTTGATATTCTTAGCGATGTATTCAACGATTTCTCCGGGCATTTCAACACCGTCTCTAAATAGCTTATTCTCTAATATTGAAATTCTAGTTTCATAATCGGGTGATTGAAGCTCTGCAGAAAGTCCCCACTTAAACCTAGATAGCAATCGTTGTTCGATTTCCTGCATGTCTACGGGTGCCTTGTCTGAGGTCAAGATTACCTGCTTTCCATTCTGATGCAGATGATTAAAGATGTGAAAGAATACGTCTTGCGTTCCTTTCTTCCCAGAGAAAAATTGAACATCATCAATAATCAAAACGTCAATCATTTGATAAAAATGAATAAAATCATTTCTCGTATTTGATTTCACAGAATCTATAAACTGTTGTGTAAATTTCTCGGATGAAATGTATAGAACCGTTTTATCAGGATACTTGTCTTTGATATCGACACCAATAGCATGAGCTAAATGGGTTTTTCCTAAACCTACTCCACCATATATTAATAGTGGATTAAATGAGGTTCCTCCAGGTTTTTTAGCAACAGCCATTCCTGCTGATCTCGCCAATCGGTTTGAATCACCTTCAACAAAATTGACAAAATTATAATTTGGATTTAGTTGGGATTCGATTTTTACTTTTTGTAATCCAGGAATCACAAAAGGATTACGAAGCTCTCTTTTATTAGACTCCATGGAAACCGACACTTTCTGCGGTTTTAAAGGATCTCTATTTGAGCTTGGAAACTTTACAATTTGTGGTCTAGTACTACTGTAATTGTTTTCCATTTTCACATCGTAAATCAATTTAGCTTCATTACCTAGTTGTCTTACTAATGCAACTCGTAAAAGTTTAATGTAATGTTCCTCTAACCATTCGTAGAAAAATTTACTAGGAACTTGAATGGTTAACACTTCTCCTGAGAGTTTAACTGCTTTAATGGGTTCAAACCAAGTTTTGTATGCTTGAGGCTTAATGTTGTCTTTTATAAATAGAAGGCAATCTTTCCAAACTGAATCAGCAGTTATCGTCATTATGATTTCAGGTGAGTTATTAAGTTAAAAAAATCTGGTTAATTCGTCTTTTTCTTCCTCAAATAGCTTTACAAATGTGTGAATAAAATTCAGTAAAAAAAAATCAAAATGCTATTGATTTTTATTTTTTTTTTCTGTAACATTCAGACTCAAAATTGTTCCTATCAATTGGATTTTTCATTCACAAAAACCCGCGTAAGATATTCAGAAACCGATCAAATGGGCGTAGTTTACTATGGCAATTATGCTCAGTATTTTGAACTCGGCAGAACCGAATGGCTTCGTAGCAAGGGAATTACTTACAAATTTATGGAAAATAATGGAATAATGCTACCGGTTATTTCATTAAAATGTGATTTTATTAAACCAGCCTTATACGATGATGTGCTCACTATTAAAACGGTATTAAAAAAGAAACCAGGAGTCCGTATTGAATTTGATTTAGAAATCACCAATCAGCTAGATGAATTAATATGCACTGGTACTACAGTTTTAGTATTCATCAACATGAAAACCAACAAGCCAACACGGTGCCCTTCCTATATTTTAAACAGTCTAAACATCTAATTTAAGGATACTTAGACCATAAATACCATCAAAAATTTGATGTGTTTTTTCTGATTCTTTTTTTCTAACCGCTATGATATAGGTACAATTCAATTCAAGATTCTGATTTACGATCTGAATATTTTGCTCTTTAATGATCCGCATCACTTTGTTCATTAAATGATACGGAAAAGAAATTCGAAATCGAACATTTATCGTTTTTACAATAATTTGAGAGGCCTCAATCGCCAATTTAGCTGAATTTCGATATGCGTTTATCAATCCACCAACCCCTAATTTGGTCCCTCCAAAATATCGTACACTGACAACTAGTACGTTTGTAATATTGAAAGATTGAATTTGACCATAAATCGGCATTCCTGCAGAATTATTAGGTTCACCATCATCATTAGCGCGATAGGAGATTCTTTCCACCCCCAATTGAAAGGCATAACAAAAATGTCTTGCATTTGAATGTTGAGCCCTTAATTCATCTATTTGTAACTTCACCTCCGCTTCAGACTGAACTGGAAATGCGTATCCGAAGAACTTGCTTCCTCTATCCTTAAATAAAGTTTCTTCTGAAGATGCAGCTAATGTTCTATACTCATCATTCATTAGGCTAGCGCAATCATTACTATAGATGCAATAGCAAGTAGCACCCCAATGTAATTTTTAGTAGAAAAAAACTCTCGAAATATTACTACCCCCAAAATACTTGACAATAGAACAATACCTATATTGTTTAATGTAAATAACGAAGAACTCTCTAGTCCTTTGATCTGTAGGGCCTTAATCAAAAATAGGATTGAAAAGTAATTCGGAATACCTAATATTATTCCGGCAACAACATTCTTAACTTCAAAATTGCGAACCGTATCTAATCCTTTAGAAACTAAAAATAAAGCACCAAAGAATCCGGCAAATGCAAATAGTGATCCAGAGAATAACGAAACCTCGTTTTCATGCACAAAATTCACTTCAATGTATTTAATAGTCGTATCTATAATTCCTGACCCTAAGAAAAGTAAAAGAGGTAATAGTAATGAATCCTTCATTGGAATCTCCTCTCTTTTAACCGAAACCAGGTAAACCGCAACTAATGCGAATAGTATCCCTAATATCTTGATGAACGGAACGCTTTCATTATACACGACAACTCCGAAAGTAACTGGTATGACAACAGACATTTTACTTGCTACAGAGGCCACCGAAACTCCATTAATTTGTGAAGTTTTTGCCATAAGAACAAATATCAAAATGAATAAAAAACCTAATGTAAATGCTCCTGGAAGCCAAGGCTTATCAAAGATATCGGTTAATGGAATCTTAGTTTCTGACCCTAAAAACCCCAGAACAAAAGCAACAGCATAATTGACTACGATTGCTTTTACATTATCAACTTCGTATTTGTGAAATAATTTAAAAATCACAAATAATGAAGTCGAAAAAAGAATGCTTAGAATTAGATAAATCATGGTTTTATCATGGATGTTAAATTGGTAATATCCTCATTTCTCGGATCGATATTCCAAGTTTTAATTCCTATCGCTGAAGCCGCATCTGTATTCACTTTGGTATCATCAATGAAAAATGTTTCGTCCGGTTTTAATTGATTTTCAGACAATACGAACTCATAAATGTCAGTATTTGGTTTGCGAAGGTGAATTTCATGTGAGAGGTAGAACTTTTCAAAACAGGATTTAAATTCATCATACCTGTCCATGCCCCAATCTTCTTTTACCCAGTCGATGTGAATTTCATTTGTATTACTCAATAGGAACAGACGATACTTATTTGAAGATTTCAAATTTTTAAGAAAGTCAAATCGATGGTCAGGAAAATCGAGTAACATGGAATTCCAAATCCATTTGAACTCATCATTCTTTAAGGAATAGTTTTTATTAAAATGCAGAATCACCTCTTCGGATGTTACCTTGCCTACCTCGTAAGTCCTTAACAGTTCTTCATCCTCATTTGTCATGGAATCAATCCCTTTTTGTTTCAAGACTTTTGAAGGACCAGCCTTATCGAGATTTAAAAAAACATCTCCGAAGTCAAAAATTATATTTTTAATCATTATGGTATACCCTAATTATGTTATTATCCATCACAATCTCTTGTAACGGATTTTTATTTAATTGTGGTGCAGTGATTCCGTTTTCAATAACAACATCTCCAATTGTAACTCTCGCTTCGTCCCAAAGATCTTCATCAATGAATGTATTTAATGTTTGAGCACCGCCTTCGATTATCACACTTTGTATATCATACTGAAAAAGGACATTCGAAATTTGCTCAGCAATAGTGTTCCCGAAATTAATACGTTCAAAATGGGTTTTATGGAAGGTTTTTTCGATCTCTGCGCATGTTGATTCGTCAATGATTACGATGGTTTTCACTGAATCATCGAAAATATGTGAGTCAAGCGGAAGCCTTAATGTTGAGTCCAGAATGATTCTGATCGGATTATTCCCTTTCCACAGCCTCGTATTCAATTTAGGATTGTCTTTAAGAACAGTATTTGTACCCACTAGAATCGCCTGTTCTTCTGATCTCCACTTGTGAACCAACTGTTTCGCATACGAATTGGAAATCCAAAATGGTTTTCTTTTTTGTTGAATATTCGGAGCAATCATTCCATTTTTACATTGTGCCCATTTCAAAATAATGTAAGGTCTTTTTAATTCGTGCTGGGTTAGGAATGATTTATGATGTTCTCTACATTCGTGTTCTAGTACCCCAACTTTCAAATCAATTCCGGCCTGTTTTAGCATCGAAACTCCATTTCCCTTTACTTTCGGATTGGGATCTAAACAACCTATAACGACTCTGGGTATTCCGAATTTAATAATCGCATTTGCACATGGTGGAGTTTTACCAAAATGAGAGCAGGGTTCCAAGGTTACGTATAAAGTAGATTGCTTTAATTGGCTTTTATCTGCTACAGATTGTAAAGCGTTAATCTCTGCGTGATCTCCTCCAAATGGAGAAGTATAGCCTTCGCCAATAATTTTATCATCACAGACAATTACAGCTCCTACAGAAGGATTTGGCTTAGTTAAAGCATTACCGTTTTTGGCAATCTCTAAACACCTTGAAATAAAAATCTCATCGTTCAAATCGGTTATCTTAATTTAATTTCTTGTGTTTTATCTACAGGATAAACTTTTGAAAAACCAAGCACTTTGTACCTTAAATCACCTTTAAACTGGACTTTAATCGTCTTATGTAATAAGGTATTGATTAGTCCGCCAAGAATACCATTTCTGTTATTTTCAAAAACTCGTTTTGCAGGAATCACCACAGACAATGGAATGGTAAAATCATTTCTGGAAGGTACTTTAAACTCCCCTGAGGATACTTGGGCCAATTCAGCTCCATTTACAATAACTTTAATCTGGTCTGTAGCGATCTTACCACCCACATCATTCGGATTTTCAAAGTATGCATTTGCCCTTAATCGAATCGTATCGGACTGCACCGAAACTACCTGCACGTCATCCACTTTTAAAAATATCGGTTTTTTCGAAATTGAACATCCAAAAACGCCTATAAAAAGTATGATTCGTACAGCTAATTTTCTCATAGAATATGCATTATTTTAGGTAACTTGCCTTTACAAAAATAGTGTATTCAATGACAAATACAGGTTTTCTGATTAGAGAAATTGAACAGAAAGACAATCCACAATTGGCAAAAGTTGTACGCGATGTTATTGTCGAAATGGGAGCTCCTACTGTTGGCACAGCCTATGAGGATAAAGCAACCGATCAAATGTTTGAAACCTACCAGGAAGAACGCACGAAATACTTTGTAGTAGAACATAATAATGAAGTTGTTGGAGGCGGTGGCATCGCACCTTTATCTGGATCCGATGGAAGTATTTGCGAACTTCAAAAGATGTATTTTCTTCCGATTGCCAGAGGACGAGGACTTGGGGCTCAAATGATTGAAAAATGTTTGTCTTACGCAAAGGTATTCGGATTTAAAACTTGCTATTTAGAAACCCTACCCTATATGAAGGCCGCTAGAAAATTATATACAAAAAATGGATTTACCAATATTAGCGGACCTATGGGAAATACTGGTCATTATTCGTGTGATGTTTGGATGACAAAAGAGCTATGAATTTACTTCAACTAGAGAAATATTTCCATCAGCGATTAAGAGCTAACTATCCAGATTCAGAGATCGAAAACTTCTTTTTCTGGACCTTAGAAGAGATATTAGGCGTCCAAAGAATTGATTTTGTATTACAAAAAAACAACGCTGTGGATTACCAAAATATAGACCGTATAAAAAAGGTAATTCAAAGACTTCGAAATGAGGAGCCGATTCAATACATTTTTGGATCTACAGAATTCTACGGATTGAAATTCAATGTCTCAGAAGACACATTAATCCCAAGACCCGAAACAGAAGAATTGGTCGAATGGATTATCGAAACTGTAAAACAGGATGAGTATTTATCATCCTTATCTGAACTTCGAATATTAGATATTGGCACTGGCACTGGGTGTATCGCCATTACCCTAACCAAACTGATTCCATCAGCAAATACAACTGCTGTAGATATTTCCAAAAATGCTTTAACCGTTGCTGAATCAAATTCAGCCCTAAATGAGGTAAACGTTCATTTTGTTATTACTAATGTATTGGAATTATCAAGCTTAGAAAATGAGTTTGATATCATCGTTTCGAATCCACCTTATGTGAGAATTTCAGAAAAGATAGAAATCAAAAATAACGTTCTGAAATATGAACCGGACACAGCATTGTTTGTCGAAGATGATGATCCACTGTTATTTTATAGAAAGATTGGAAAACTGAGTCTTGAATCCTTAAATCCAAATGGGTACTTATTTTTTGAAATCAATCAATATTTAGGGAAAGAAATGGTCGATCTTTTGTCGGATTTGGGGTATCAACATATTGAGTTACGAAAAGACGTATTCGGCAATGACCGAATGACTAGATGTCAATTATCTTAATTGAATAATTCTTCACTATCGACCGTAATCGAATCCAAAAAAGCAATGGCATTCATAATATCGTGATGCAACACACGGTCTTCATAGACCAACGGAACTTCGTTTCTAAACATCGCCAAGAATTTTTCAAGGAAGGGTGAACTTTTACCCTCAACAAAATACATCGCTTGAGATCCGGTGAACAATTCAATAGCTAAAATAGTTTTTAAATTGTCAACGATTCGCTTCAACTTCGTGGCCGAATTTGCTCCCATAGAAACATGATCCTCCTGACCATCACTCGATTCAATAGAGTCTATACTGGATGGTGTTGCCAATTGCTTATTCTGATTGACTATACTGGCTGCTGTATATTGCGGAATCATAAATCCGGAGTTTAAACCAGGATTTGTAACTAAAAACGGAGGCAAATGTCGGTGCCCCGATACCAATTGATAGGTTCGTCGCTCCGAAATATTTCCTAATTCAGATAAGGCAATAGCAAGAAAGTCTAATCCTAGAGCCAAGGGTTGCCCGTGAAAGTTTCCACCAGAAACAATCACATCCTCTTGAACGAAAATATTCGGATTATCTGTTACAGCATTGACTTCAGTTAAGAAGGTTTTGGTCACAAACCTAATCGTATCTTTTGACGCCCCATGTACTTGAGGTACACAACGGAAAGAATATGGGTCTTGAATATGAAATTTCTCTTTTTCAATCAATTCACTACCGTCTAATAATTCAAGAATCCGTTTGCTTGTTTTTAGCTGACCATTATGGGGTCGCACCAAATGAATCAATTCATTAAACGGATCTTTCCTCCCATCAAACCCCTCTAGAGAAAGTGTTGCCACTACATCAGCCAGATAAGACAATTTATGGCATTCCAGTAAACAATGGATGCCGTAAGCAGACATGAACTGGGTTCCATTTAACAAGGCCAATCCTTCTTTCGATTGTAGCTTTATGGCTTCCCATTGGAATTTTTCAAATACTACTTCCGTATTTTTGATTTGCCCATTATACCAAACTTCGCCCATTCCGATTAATGGAAGAGATAGATGAGCAAGTGGAGCTAAATCTCCAGATGCACCTAGAGAACCCTGTGTATATACAACAGGATAAATGTTGTTATTGTAAAAATCAATCAATCGTTCTACAATCGCCAATTGAACTCCCGAATGACCAAAACTCAAACTTTTAATTTTGAACAACAACATTAATCGAACGATTTCATTTGGCACACGTTCCCCTGTTCCACAGGCATGGCTTTTCACCAAGTTTTCCTGTAGTTTTTGAAGATTCTCATCCTTAATCTTCACATTGCATAAAGCTCCGAAACCTGTGTTAATTCCGTAGATGGGATCCGAAAAGGATTTCGACTTTTCATCCAAATAAGAACGACAGGCAATGATTTTAGCCTTAGACTCTTCAGACAATTCCAATTTCATATCATCATGAAGGATTTGCTGAATATCCGTCAAATTAAGAGGGTTTTGGGTCACGAAATGAATAGCATTCATTATTGATGGATTGATTTAGAGTATTGCAAATTAGTACTTTTTAGTCAAATGAATTAACAAATTTTAAGTTATTAATACTTTATATTTGTAGCAAAATTTGAACCCATGATTCGAAATTATTTTATCCTATTTTTAATAGCAATTCTTTTCTCTTGTAATAGTAACCCCAAAGGGTATTCAAAGTTTTCGGGAAAACTAGAGAACAATAAAGACTCCATTATAACTATCCTTGGATATGGCAACTTCAATAAAAAAATAAAGATTGAAAGTGATGGCTCTTTTGAAGATACGGTTAAAGTAAAAATAGCCGGTATTTATACCATGTTCACAAGTAACAGAAACAGAGCTCCAATATTCATTGATAATGGATATAACTTAAAACTTGAAGGTGATTCAGATGAATTTTTAACTAGTTTCAAATTTTCGGGTAAGGGATCTGTGAATAGTAATTATATTATCTCACAAGTAAAATTCGGTCGTAGTATCCCGCCGCCAGACAGCCTTTACCAATTAAACCAAGAAGAATTTAACGCCAAAATCGAAGACATTAAAAAAGGGTATGAAGATCTAGTTAAGGGGTATTCTGGTTTGGATTCGAACTTAGTAGCTAATTCAGAGAAACAAAAAAGTGATGTTATATTTTACCTTGAAACTTTATACAAAAGAAACTTAACTATAGGAATAGGTAAACCTTCACCTAAATTTATCGACTATAAGAATTACAGAGGTGGAAATACTTCTTTAGATGATTTCAAAGGCAGTTTCGTATATATCGATGTTTGGGCAACCTGGTGTGGCCCTTGTATTCAACAAATCCCTTACCTGAAAAAAATCCAAAAAGAGTTCCGCGGAAAGAACATCAAATTTGTGAGTATTTCCACAGATGAACCACGAAAAAGCGGTGGATCTTGGGAGGCTGCAGAGAAAAAGTGGAAAAACTTTGTGAAACAAAAATCACTCGGTGGTGTACAATTATGGAGTGGACAAGATTTCTCTTTTCAACAAGCCTATGAAATCAGTGGTATTCCAAGATTTATATTGATTGATGATAAAGGTTTAATTAGGGCTTTTAATGCACCAAGACCCTCTGATCCTGCATTAAAGGTATTATTAAATTCAGTAGGTTTAAAAGACAAAAAGTAAAGGTAGGATTGGAATTATTCCTTGTAAACTCCCATTTCAAGGTATTTATTCATTCTTTTTTCGATAAGGGTAGCATGGTCTAAATCTTTCAACTCATCAAAAGACTTTAGAATTTGCTTCTCTACGGCCTTAAATGCCGATTGTCGATCAGAATGCGCACCACCTAATGGTTCTTTGATAATTCCATCGATAATTTTCAACTTTTTCATATCATTACCTGTAAGCTTTAAAGCTTCAGCTGCCTGTTCTTTAAATTCCCAGCTTCTCCAAAGAATAGAAGAACATGATTCTGGAGAAATTACGGTATACCAGGTGTTTTCCATCATAAATACACGGTCCCCAACACCAATTCCTAACGCACCTCCAGAAGCTCCTTCACCAATTACAATAGTAATAATAGGTGTTTTTAAACGTGTCATTTCCAAGATATTTCTGGCAATGGCCTCACCCTGCCCACGTTCTTCAGCTTCTAGCCCCGGATAAGCACCTGGAGTATCTAATAAAGTAACCACAGGAATTCCAAATTTTTCAGCCATTTTCATCAAACGCAATGCTTTTCGGTATCCCTCCGGATTCGCCATACCGAAATTTCTGTACTGTCTGGTCTTGGTATTATACCCTTTTTGCTGACCAATGAACATAAATGATTGCTCACCAATTTTTCCTAGACCACCAATCATGGCTTTATCATCCTTTACATTTCGATCACCATGAAGTTCCATAAAGGTATCTCCACAAATCGCATTGATATAATCTAAGGTATATGGTCTATTTGGGTGCCTCGATAATTGAACACGTTGCCAG
>Ga0213864_10000938_pt1 | contig 13274 bp, 1 predicted proteins | sample PICome_5_FD_160078 | JGI IMG/M metagenome (GOLD analysis project Ga0213864, IMG submission 160078) | Coastal seawater microbial communities near Pivers Island, North Carolina, United States - PICO247 | ecosystem: Environmental > Aquatic > Marine > Coastal | place: USA: North Carolina | collected... | reverse complement strand
TAGTGTAGTCATCATAACATGAGAGAAATATGTCTAGATTTGTACTGACTGCACAATTACAATTACAAGCACCGAATAATGTTCGCCAAGTAGTAAACCAGATCCAATCCCAACTAGGGAATGGTGTTAATGTTAATGTAAATCTGCAAAACGCTAATCAAACCCAGAAAAACTTGCAGAATATTAACAATCAGGTTAATAACCTAAACAAGTCTGGTCAGCAGCTTGGTAGAACATTTGGCGTTGCCGTTAGAAGGTTCACAGCTTTCGCTGTAGCAACCAGAGCCGTTAGTCTATTCACAAACGGTCTTGGTAGTGCTTTAGAAGAAGCTATTGACTTTCAACGAGAACTGGTCAAGATATCTCAGGTTACTGGAAAGACTACAAAACAATTAGATTTTCTTACAAAGAAAATAAATCAATTATCTATCTCTCTTGGTACTTCTAGTACAGAACTTCTTTCTACTACTAGAATTTTAGCTCAGGCTGGTATTCAGGCTCAAGACTTAGAGGTTGCTCTTGAGGCTCTCGCCAAAACATCTCTAGCTCCAACGTTTGAAAATATAGAGAAAACCGCAGAGGGTGCGGTTGCTATTCTAGCTCAGTTTGGTCAGGGCGTAGGAGCCTTAGAAAGACAGCTTGGTTCTATCAATGCTGTTGCTGGACAGTTCGCTGTAGAATCTGGAGACTTGATTGCAACTGTTAGGCGTACTGGTGGTGTGTTTGCAGCCGCCGGTGGAGACTTGGAAGATCTTCTTGGTCTATTCACCAGTATTCGTGCGACAACACGAGAAAGTGCAGAAAGTATTGCTACCGGTCTTAGAACTATTTTAACACGTATTCAAAGACCAAAAACAATAGAATTTCTTAAAGAGTTCGGTGTTCAGCTTACCGATTTAAATGGGAAGTTTGTTGGTCCTTACGAGGCGATTAGAAGGTTAAGCGAAGCTTTTTCTGGCTTAGAGCAAGGTGATATCACATTCGTTCGTGTCGCAGAAGAGCTTGGTGGATTTAGGCAAATTGGTAAAGTTATCCCCCTCCTTCAACAGTTCGAGACAGCTGAACGTGCTAGACAAGCCGCTATAGATGGTGGCAACTCTTTAACAAAAGATGCTGCTACTGCTCAACAGGCGCTTGCGGTTCAGATACAAAAAGTTAGAGAAGAGTTCTCTGCTTTAATTCGTGGTATAGCCGAGACTGGAACGTTTCAAGTTCTTGTAAAAACCAGTTTGAATTTTGCTAGCGCTCTTATTAAGATAGCTGGGGCAATAAAACCGCTACTGCCTTTATTAGCTACTTTTGCGGCTGTAAAGATAACTAAAAACATCGCTGGTTTTCTATCTGGAGTGGGAGCTGGATTACGTGGTGCTGGTGGAGGAGGTGGCGTTAGGGGTTATGCTACAGGAGGTTTGGTTCCGGGAACTGGAGATAGAGACACAGTACCCGCCATGCTTACTCCGGGCGAGTTTGTAATTAGAAAAAGTAGCGTTAAAAAGCTTGGTGTCGGCACCTTAGCGGCAATGAATCAGAATAAGTATGCCAAAGGCGGCATGGCAAGAATTGCTGAAGTGGATAAAAGCACAGCTGAGATTACTGACGGTGATACATTCAAGGCAACCGTAACGCCTACAGGTGAGCCATTTAATGCTTCCTTTAGATTGATGGGTTTTGATGCTTATGAAACAGGGAAAAAAGGTAGTCGTGTTAGCCCAGCTGAATTTGAAAGAATTAAAAAGATAAAACAGAAAGACGAAGATCTTCAAAACGCTGTTCAAAATGCTACCTTGACCGGTAGCGGAGGCGGTGCTGGCTTTAAGATACCATATAATTCTATGGTCGGAAGGACAACAGCTAAATCGTATGCAGATAAAGGTACAGATTGGCTACGCAAAGTAGTTTCTGGGATGACTAGCGAGCAGCTAGCCGAAGCCGTCACGGAGAAAGGCGGTTCTTTTGGAAGATACGGTATTGATCTTGGTATTCCAGAAAAATCTTTAAGAACCGGAAGATACGAAAATAGCAAAGCAACCCCTCAAGAATTTGCAACTGGCGGTAGAATTCTAGATATCAAGAAAGCTGGAGCGGCTATTCTAGATCCAGAGGAAGAAAAATCTTACACTGAAAAAATATCAACAGAAGATATTAAAAACCAGTTTGGTAGAGCCGCCAAAGCCAAGTTTGCTAGAGGGAAAGACCCTTTCTCTAAGAAATTTTCTCCCACATCTGTTAGCGTTACAACTAAAGGTTTAAATCAAGAAACTTCAGATAAATTTAAACAAGTTCTTAATGACAGTATAGTATCTGGCCTTGACTATGCCGGTGCAGCGCTTGCAACAGACCTTGGTGTTCCGCCAGTCGCTGTAGATCAAGCAACAAAGCAAAATTTTATTGCATCATTAAGAGCCGCACAAATTGGTGATACATTTGAGAATATTCTTTCTACATTTAATAATAAGGGTGTTTTTGATTCTGCTGTTGATCCAAATAGAGCTTTTGACTTTCCTAACGGTCTAACTGCTCCTCTTAGTGATAACTTTAGTGGTCTACCAGATGCGTTTATTGACGCTAAAACAAGTTCGGACGCAGCAAACGAAGAAAACATAAGAGGTAAAATTCTACGTCAAATTCAGAAAGAGTTGATTGATGATGGTATTTATAATGTTAACCCATTGTTTAAAGCTCCCAAAAAGAAATTCTTTGGTGGACTAATACAAAAATTTGCCCGTGGCGGCGAAGCGAAAGAAAATAAAAACGCATATATATTTGATTTTGATGATACTCTCGCGACAACTGAGGCTAAAGGTTTTAAAGACTTTAATAATCCTGAGTTTATTACTAATGCGATGGCGACAAGATACGCCAAACTCGCTAAACGCAGAGCTACTCAGGGTGACGACATTCACGTTCTGACTGCTAGATATGGTAGCAAAGGAATTATTCAAGCTATTCAAGGGTTCATGTCTCAGAATGGTATTCCGACAAAAAGTGTTATGGCAGTTGGCGGCGCTTTTCCAAACGAAAGAGAACCCGGAAAGAAACCCGGAACTACGAGAAAACTAGGAACCGCCTCTAAAAAAGCAAAGATATTAAGTAAATTAGCTTCTCTATATAATAGTATAACATTCCTTGATGATAATGAAGAAAATCTTCTGAAAGCTTCTCAGGTTAAGGGTGTTACCGCAGTAGAAGCTGAATCTGAGAAATTATTTAAAAAGTACGCAAAAGGTGGAGCTGCTCCTTCTGATACGGTTCCGGCTCTTTTAACTCCGGGTGAATTTGTAATTAATAAACAAGCCGCTCAGAGGATAGGTTATGGAACCCTAAAAACTATGAATGACCACGGCGTTACTGGCTATGCTGCTGGTGGAGTTGTGAGAACTGGAAGAAATGCTTATGGAGTTCGCTCGTCAAGCCTCGGAAGTGAGCTTGCTATAGGTGGTGCAATATTCGTTGAAGATGCAAACAGAAAAATCAAAGAATTTGCAGAGGGTGTAAGCGAAAATGATAAAAAGTGGACAGAGGGCTTTGAAAATATACTTATAGGAATAGATACATTTGTTGGTAAGCTTTTTGGTTATGAGACTTTCAACCCAGAAAAAGAAGCGTCTTCTACTAAACCTGAGCAGAAAAAATCTGATCCTACTCCTAGCCCAAGCCCCCAACCTCAACAGCAACAACAAACAAAACCCACTGGAACAAAAATACTATTTGAGGGAGGTGATACTGCTGCTATAAAGGTAGCAAAGTTAGATGAAGCCCTTACAAAGATGGGTATAACAGGTGACGAAAATGTTACCATGCTAAAAGCTTTTGAAAAGGCTTTAAAGGACGAGAAAAGCAATCTTGAAGCACTTGAAGCTGCGTATGCATCTGTAGGCAAGAGTCGTGAGATGGACTCTATGTTTGAATCAAGCAAAGGCGCAAAACCATTCCCGCTCCCAAAACCTTCGGCTTCTAACCCAAAACCCGGAGATGCTGGATTAGGAGCATTTGCGCCGGGCGGACCACTTCCGAAGGGCAAACAAAAGAGCGAACAGGAATTGCAAGCAATTGTACAAAAAACGAGTAGAAGAATAGCTGGCTTGGGAAGTGCTGGTAGTTCAGCGCTAGTTGCCCTTTCCGGTCTTCAATTAAGCGCAGAGGAAGCCGCTAAAACAAATTTTGCGTTTGGAAATGCGCTCTCTCAGGGTATAGCTACCTTTACTAGCCTTCAAACTGTTTTAGAAACAACTAAGGGTTGGATAGAATCAAACATAACCGAAGACGGAGAAGTGCAAGAGGGAGGATCTTTAGACGGCTTTATAAAAGGTCTTGAGGGGACTGGACAAAAGCTTACCGATTTTGGCGCAAAAATGCAAGAGGCGGGCAAAGGCTCTAAAATCGGCGGAAGATCCGCTTTAGGTAAAGTAAGTTCAAAGCTTGGTGGAACTTTTAATAAACTAGGAGGAATAGCTTCTAAGCTTGGACCTAAGCTATTAAAAGGCGTACCTGTAATTGGTCAGATTATTACAGCTGTAACTAGCGTCAGTAGTTTCTTGAAAGCTGGATTTGCAGCTCAGGAGAAATACAACAAGGCGATAGAGAGCGGAACTGTAGCAGAAGCTCAAAGATACGCAGTTTTAAAAGAGACAACCGGTATAACACAGGCTGCATCCGCTATATTTGGGGATGGAGTTGCTGAATTTGAAATTGGAGTAAAATCTTTCTTTGGCGGCCCAACTTTAGATAGCATTAAAGCTAATGCAGAAGCTGCAAAACTAGCAGCAAAGGCTAACAAGGAACAAGCAGAAAACTCAAAGAAAGCCGCTGAAGTTATGGAAGATGTAGAGCTAGGACTTATGACCCTAGAAGATGCTTTCACGTCTGGTGACATAACTAAAAATCTTACTAATTTTAACAATGCTTTACAAGCGGCGGAGCGAGCCGCAGAAGCAAACAATACTAACAAATCAACCGGCGGCGGTAAAACTCTTAGAAATCTTGGTTCTTTCCTGACTCTTGGCGCAATAGAAAGTGGTGATGCTAGGAATGATAGAATAGATAGTGAAAACGAACAGAATATAGAGAAAGCAACAAAAGCTAGAGAGAGTGAGTTCAATTCTCTCTTACCGCAATTTAATAAGTTGGCAAAACAAACTGTCGCTTCTGGACAGGGCTTTCAAGATTTCTTAAAAATAGCTAATAAAGATGGAAATCTTACCGATAAAGAAATAGAGAAATTAAGAAAGAACTTTGACAATTTGGCTGTTCAATCTAAGAAGACGGCTGCCGCGATAGCCGCTCTGGATCTTGGGTTAGGTCCAGCTAAAAGCGCTGCTAGTGGCCTTTCTGTTACTCTAGGTAATCTCGCTGCAACGGCAGATGGAAGCGGAAACGCCCTAGAAAATTCTCTTAATGTAATAGAAGCAGCGGCTTCTGGCGCGACCTTGAATCCAGATGTTCTAGCTGATGCTTTTTCGGTGGCAACTTCAGCTGCAAATGAATTTGTTGGAGGAGTTGATGCCCAGAAGATTAAACAAAATATAACAATCTTAAATACAGCGTTAAATAATTCTACACAAGCCTTTGATAATTTCAAAACTGGATTAAAAACGGACCAAATTAGTGGAGATCCCGGAAAAGCCGCTGAAGGGTTGATTAACGAATTTGCAAAGACGCTTCCTAAAGAGATGCAAGGTCAGTTTAAAGACATGTTTGGTGATCTAGAATTGACAGAAGACGACATCGCGGCCATCATGGAAGGTGATTATGACGCAGTTTACGCAAAGATAGCGGAAGCTGGTGGCGAGTCGTTTAGAGAATTTGAAGCTGTAATGAAGCCTTTGGTTGACGCTCAAAATCATATGATTAGCGTTACCAGATCTAGAATCAAAGCTGAACAAGACGCTACAGCGGCTACTATGAAAAATATAGAGCTTCAAGAAGAAGCCGCGAAAATGCTGGCGGAGTTTAGCGATAGAGAGCTTACCTCTCAGGAGAAAGTTGGATTCATTAATGAGAGAGCCAGCGCTATGGGTATTGATGATACCTCTGCTTCTGGATTACTTGGTCAAGTCCGAGGTAATAACCTTTCGCTTTCAGCTTACGCTGCAACTGCTGGCGATACAATTAGTGACCCAATGGAACGACAGGCTAGAAACGAAGGTATAGCACGCGCTCAAAAATCAAGTCAAGATGCGGTTACAGTTGCTAGAGAAAGAGTTGCAGTTTACAGAGAGGAAATTGCAATCGCTAAGAAAAGACTAGAGGCTGAGAAAAAGGTCGCAGAGGCACTTCTCGCTGGCGACGTAGAAGGTTTCTTTGAGGCTGCTGGGGCTTCCATAGCGTCTGATGCATTTAGAAGTGGAGATGTAGCAACTCTGTCACAACTTTCTGGTAAAGAACGATCTGCCGGGTTTGCTCAATTAACTGACGAAGAGAAAAGAGCTTCCAAACCATTACTAGAATCTTTAGGTATGAGTTCTGAATTGGCTGATGCAGCAGCGGAAACTTCTCCAGAGATACAGCAGCTACAAAAAGAAGCATCTGAATACGCACAGGTCTTGCGCGAGGCTGGTGACGGTCCAGATAAATTAGCTCAAGCAAGTTTAAGGGCAGCCGAGGCACTTGAAAAGCTAGCAGATCGAGCGCTTCAGGATGCGAAAAGAGAGGCTGAAGTAAGAAATCAAGAACTTCAACAAAGAAACGAGGAAAAAGAAGCCGCTAAAAAAGAAGCTGAGCAAGCGGAGGCACAACAGAAAGCAAAAGAGAAACCATACGAGGACGATTTAAGACGACGGGCAGAAGAAAGAGACACGATGCTTAACTTTGAAGAAGGAACAGCGTCTTATGAGGACCAATTAGAAAAAGAAATAGCTGATATTAGAGAATCAGATAGACGATTGGGAATAGATTATACAAACTTTACTAATTCAGGAACGCCTGAAATGTCCGCTCAGGCAGCGGCAAGACAACGGGATAATTCTAGCACTCAATTTGCAGGAGCAAGATCAGTGCAAGACGGGCCGGGTCTTTGGGAGGGGATAGGAGATGTTTGGTCAGGTAGAATTGATGGAGGTGTACATTATGGTGGTGGCGCACACACCGACAATTACTCTTTATTCAGAAGAAAAGGTGGGACGATATATGCTTCCCGTGGCATGTTTATTCCCCGTGGAACAGATACTGTACCCGCTATGCTAACACCCGGAGAATTCGTTGTCAATAGAGCCGCAGTACAAAGAGGTAATAATTTACAAATATTAAGAGCTATGAACGGTGGAGACACTGCTCCAAATGGCGCTCCAGCTCCGGCGGCTATGGCTAAAGGTGGCTCAGTTAGATACTATAATCAAGGCGGAGATGTTCAACAGGGTGGTGCCGGTGGAATGGGAGACTTTATCTCTGGGTTCGGTGACGCTATAGGAAAGCTAGCTGGAGCATTTGGTACATTTGCCCAGAGTGTAGAAACTTTGTCAAATATGAAATTAAGCGTAAGTCTTGCTCCGACAAGTGTTGACGTAAACGTTATGGGACCAATGTTAAGCGAACTTTCAGAGCAAACAAAAGAAATTGTATTAAATGCTGTTGTTTCGGAAATTAAATTAAATCAACTAGGAAACTTAGAGAGAACTGCATAGATGATATCAATAACATGTGGATGTAAGGGCAGAGCGGCAAAACTCTCTGCTCAAGGTGGAATAAAAAGAGCGCACACGACTCTGGATGCTGCACTGATAGCAAAACCGGCTGGAACGGGCAGGCTTCAAACTCTACCAATTAAAAAGCAATGGAAAAAATGCCTACCTAATTTTCTCGTAACAAGTTCTGTTGGTTCTGGTCCTATATATGATATCTCTATTGATCCTTTTGATATTGTCACAGATTGTAGTGGCGTACAAAACTACAACAATTATGGCGGCTATTCTTACTCGTATGAATGTACCACTGAAGATGGTAAATTTAGAGATGATATTCTTCAAAATATTGTCAATCGAGGACACGCTGAAATAGAATATAGAATCCCCGTTGAGCCTAATGACTATTATACATATGATTCAAATACAAAACTTCTAGCGTCACCGCAGATGTTTAAAAAGTATTACGAGAAAGAATTTGAATCTGCTTATCGTTTAATACATAAAGACCTTAATGGCAATACTAAAAATGAAACACCAAAAGTTCTTGACGCTAAACTAAGTAAAGACGGCAGTACATATGTTTTTGCTTATTTAAATTTACTTGGAAATGCGGAATTTGGCGTCAACGAGAAGCCGCCACAGAGCTGCGATGAGTATAACTCTACGCGCGGTCCAGATTGGACAACTGACGACGACTTAACATTTGTTGACGAACCTGATGTGCCACAGGTTTTTGTTGCTATATTCAGAAGAGTTGAAGACACTGAAGGTAATATAGAGTGGGAACTGAAAAATAAAATTGCTACTGGTTACATAGACTTTAGCGTTTCTGAAGGTACTCTTTTTGGTGGATTGGCCGTTAGTTCAAATGGTAATACTGTAGTTATTTCTAATCAAGAAGAAGATAGTATTTTTACCAATAATGGTCGTGTAAAGATATTCCAATACAACGAAGCTGATGGCAACTTCGTCAGAATTGATGACATACTTTATGATCCCGATATCGAAAGCTGTTTTAATCCTCGGACATACGAGAGAAATTACACACAAGAGAAATTTAGAAACTCTGAAAATTTAATCGCGAAAAGAAAAGACGGCGAAGTAGTTTTTCTTGGTCCTTCAGAATATGCTTACGGAAGCACATATGAAAAATCCTTAGAGAATATTAACACTCTAAAATCTGTTCATTCAACAAGCACAGAGATTATTACGGCCAATACTGACGCTAGAACTTCTGACGCATTTGCTGCGATAAAAGAAGACAACTCTGTGATTCTTTGGGGTAACAGAGATATTGGGGGTGCGTACAAGGGTGGCTATGAGATCAAAGATATTCAGCAGATTGCAGCATCTGAAAATGGCTTTGCCGCTATAACGCTAGATAAACAAGTTTTGGTTTGGGGTGCAAATGATTTGACGCAGTGGAACCAAGCTACTCAAAAATTTGAAGCTCCTGATGAAGATTTTGTATTTAATGCCTCCAACATATATTCTAATAAAGATTCTTTCGTCGTTCTTAATGAAGGCACTGCTTTACCATACTCTAGGTATAAACAGAATGGTGGTTCTCCTTATATATTCAATGGTAATAACTTTGTAGAAGAAGTTAATCTAACTGACATTAAAGACGTTTTTGCAACTAAAGACGCTTTTGCGGCTATCAAGCTAGACGGCACAGTTGTAGCTTGGGGTCAACAGAAAAACGGTGGAGACGTTCTTGAAAACAGCTTTGGCGAACTCATAGACGTAACAAAAATCTATCCTAGATTAAATGCTTTCTCCGCTATCAAATCTGACGGATCGGTAGCTACTTGGGGTAACATCAATCGCGTTTTAGAGAATGTTTCTTCCTTTGAAGAAATAGAAGAAGATTTTCCTGAATTTAAACAAGACGGAGAATATGTTCACATTGATCCTTCTGAGCCAAATAGGGGTTTAATACAACCAGTTTTATCTTACTATGACGAAGATGTTAAACTTCAGCTTTCTCTTGCTTCTCAAACCGTAGATGATTTCGACAAAAAGAAATTCTTTAAGATTGTGTCAAACCCATTTGCTTCTGTTGCAATTAGGCAGAATGACAATGGAGATGGAAATCATATAGTTGCTTGGGGTGATGTTCTTCATGGCGCGAGACCGTATAAAGATATTTTTGATCTAGTAGATATTGAACAGCAATCTCAAGCTGTTGGTGTTGATAAACTTTTTGGAAATACTATTACATTTTATAATTTCCCATTTAATGTTTTAGTTGGACGACTATATAGATTCTACGCTCAGTCTGGCAGCGCATATTTCAACAAAGTCTTTAGAGTAGTAACAACGAATTCATCGACAAGAGAAATAACAGTAGAAAATGTAGATGGATCAACCCCTAATATTCAGGCTAATTCAGATTTTGACGGGAAGGTATTTAGACTTACTCCGGTTGAAAGCACTAATCTCGGAGAGCTTTTAGACTACAACGATTTTTTAGGCTTTGTAGAAAACAAAGGCGCCCTTAGCGAAATCAGGATTGGCGAAGACTCTGTTGTTAGTAATTACTATTGCTTTGCAGCAATCAAGACCGATGGATCTCTTCTTGCTTGGGGCTTGAAAAACTATGGAGGTCAGGCTCCAGAACTGGAAGAGGGAGATCAGATTGTTAGTATTGCTAGCACTTTATATTCTTTCGCTGCCCTTACTTCCTCTGGTAAAGTTATAGCTTGGGGTAAGCCGGAAACCGGAGGGGACGTAACCTTTAACGCTAGAAGTTCCGAAGGTGACACAGATGTTTCCTCTGGCGTTGTCAAGATTCATTCCGCCAGAAATGCTTTCATGGCGATCAGAGAGGACAACTCCGTTGTTGTGTGGGGCGATGAAGCTGCCTCGTTTGGTATAAAGCTGCTTGGGCCAGATGCAGTTGGTATTTTTGGCAGGAGTCCTAATTATGGAATGGGCTACTCCGTTGACTGTAATAGCGAAGGTGATATCGTTGTTATAGGTAATAAAAAACAATCGTATACAGGCACTCAATATTTTGGCTCAGTTAGCAACTTTAAGAAAAATGGCGACACCGGAAAATGGGAGAGACACGGTAACACCATAACATCAAACGTACTAACCACTCCAGTTTCAGAAAGAAATATCGCTTTAGGAAGAACCGTTAAAAACAACTACAGTGGCGATAGAATTTTTGCCTATGAAGTTATAGAAAAGATTATTGACAACAATAATAGCTTAACTACAAAGCAATTTCACACAATCGGTATTTACGATTACGTAGAAGAAAATAATTCTTGGAAAAAGTTTCAAAATGTTGATCTACCAAAAGATCATGCACAATCTCTTAGTCCATTCATTAACACAGAATATGCGATCAAGACAAACAGCTTCATAGATATAGATGCGTCTGGAGACGTTCTTGCTATTGGTAGCATCGCGCAGTATGGAGAGAAACCTGACGATCTAAACGGCTTGGTAGAAGTTCACAAATTAGATAAAGAAAATCAAGAGTTTGTTCAGTATGGTAGTGGTGTAACACCATTCCCAATGGTTTCTGGAGAGACTTCTTGGCAAATTAATTCAAGCTGGGTTAGCTCTAGACTTTTTGGAGAAAACGTTTCACTTTCTCATGACGGAACTAAGCTTCTTGTTTCGGAGAAAGATATAGCGTCTGTTTATCAGTTTACCAGTGGTAATTATTACGGCGAGACTATTGTAGAGTGGGAAAAAACTCATCAATTCCATACATATGATTTACCAGACTTACCATATGTCAAAGAGCGTGGCCGTGTTGATTCTTTAACTAGGACAATATCCGCGCACATGTCTTCCGGGGCAGATTTTGTATCTACGACTTTTTCTCTTTTTAATGATGCTTTTAATTTATCAGAATACAATCAATATCAACACAGAATCTATAACCTAGAAGAAAAGCCCACTTCAGATCCAGTTCTAAGATATGATTTTGATAGCATGACTGCTTATGATTCTGAATATGCAAATTATTTATCTATAAATGGCGCTCAGATACAACATTCTGGCGAATATAAGCAGTACCAAATAAATGACTCAAATTACAGTATTAGACTTGGAGCTAAGAACGATCATGAAAAAATGACGTTCGCTTTTTGGTGTGATATTTCAGACGGTGTAAAACATATCATAAGTTATGCTACTCACTCAATTACCGTTAGTGTTTCTGAAAATACAACTGAAGATGAGTTTGACAAAAACATTGTTGTTGATTATTCTCATGGTAATTTTCCGAACGCCTACCTAAAGACGTTTGATACAATAAAAATTAAGTTACCTAGAACAAGGGGCAATCAAAGAATAGAAAGTGATCTTTATCATTTTGCCATCTGTATTGATAGAAATCCAGAGTTAGATAAAAATAATAATACTCAAAAATACATACAGTTATATTTTGCTGGCGAGTCAGTACAGAAAGATAAGGATGGCGATATTCATACTAGGGATGATGATGGATATACACAATATAGCTATATTGGCTCAAACTTTAATGATGTTGATTCCTTTGGTGACAGAAGGCCGCTTATACTAGATCAAATTAGGGTTTACGATACCGTACTAGACAGAAACACAGTATTTAAACTTGCTAATCATAGAAAAGTAGCAAGAAGGCAAGATACATATATATACGACATTGTAAAAGCTCAAGGTAACAATTTTCAGTTAGAGTTTAGAGATAGTACATACATTGATATTCCTATTGATCAGTTTTGTACTATTCTTCAGGATAGAGATGAATGTGGCGCACTGATAGATTCTGAGTGTCAGCTAGATGCGCAAATTAAGTTCTGTTATTATACGGGTCGTCCACACCCATCTTATGTAAAATCATTTGTTAATAACGGAGTGGATGTTGTTCCACCTTCTAATGATATATCAGGTAGTGGTTTTGTAGTTCCTGTTTCCGATAGAAATAATCTTATAACAGAGAACCCAGAAGATATTATTGATTTCAATGCTGATAATTATTTTGTTGTTGGCGACCACATGGGTTGGCCTCACAAAAGCATTGAAGAGGAGATGAAAAAAGTATTTGCAAACGGAGCCGTTCTGGGTAGCGGAGGTTTGCGAGGTAACGAAATTGTTGATCACAGTATTAGACCCAAAATGTCTGGAATACTACAACCAAAAGCCTTAACCTCTATAGAGCTAAGAATAAATGCTAACCCAACATTCAATGCTACTATCGAATCTAAATATTTAGATAAGTGGCATGGAGATTATGTTGACTGGACAGAAAATCAAATTCTTTATCCAATTGCCGACTCTGGTAATAATATTTTTGTAAATCAACAAGGCTTCACGACAAATGCCCTAGATGATGACGTAATCACTGGCTTTGAAGAAGAGAAGGGTATCTTGTTTGATTCTATCAATGAGGGCGTATTCACTGGCGGTGATTATAGATATACAGATAAAATAACAAACGATTCTGTAGATTATATTCAGGCTTCATCTTTAAATACAGAGTTTGAAGGTTTTTGTAAATTTGAGATGACGAGACCTCTATATAGCACTCATGACACAAGGTTAAGAATGAGGCTTTCTGGTCCAACTAGAAACTTTGAGTGTGACCTTCCACCAATTTTCCATTTCTCAGATATTAAATTTGAAAATGCTTCTGGCGATCTTCTCGTA
>Ga0213864_10000936_pt1 | contig 13284 bp, 2 predicted proteins | sample PICome_5_FD_160078 | JGI IMG/M metagenome (GOLD analysis project Ga0213864, IMG submission 160078) | Coastal seawater microbial communities near Pivers Island, North Carolina, United States - PICO247 | ecosystem: Environmental > Aquatic > Marine > Coastal | place: USA: North Carolina | collected... | reverse complement strand
GCACAGAGTAATTCCCGAAAACCGCCAAGTAACAAGTAACAAAATATAAGCAAAGATTAGTACTAATTCCTACGTAGAAATCCTACGGCTAGTAGCTGGATTAACATCCAAGCGGCTTTCCTTCCATGAGCGATATCATGATCACCCGCGCTCCTATCCGTATGCGAATCATGTCCATCAACATGGACAGATACTCAAACCATCAAGCGGCGTCCAATTCGCCGACAAATTGAGTGAGAAATTCAAAAATTACACAATCACCCAAATCCGTTGCAAATCAAAATAATCATGGTGAAGGCGAATAGCATAACAACAAAGAGAGGCAAGATGCTTAGTAATCTAATGTCATATAGCCGCAAGTCGATCAAAGTGGCTAAACAAAAAGTTGACAGGAGCACCCAGGGGTGGACAACAGCACCACTATCAGAGGGTACAATAATTGACAAAACTGAGAATAAACCAATGAACAAAGATGAGGTAATAAACAAGATTAATGTGGACGATGATGCCATCAATGGAGAATTCATGGCGAGCATGAATACAAATGGTATACCCACTAGTGGATTTGTTTGCGGTGAGCTAGGACTCACGAAAGGCACGGATAATATCGCACCCATCAACAATAATAATATGACCCACAAGGTAATGAAACCACAAAAGACAAAGAACCTCAGACCATTAGAAAAGAGTCCATTTGTGTTCAACTACACTGAGCAATGTGCTCCCATTAATAATGATGTCGAAGAGAAGTACGAAGTGATAAATGAAGTTTATAGTCCTCAAACTACGTCACTAGACAACCCATCAACAAAATTACTTAAGTCATTAATAGGAATTAATGCGGGCAATAGCTACGTGGAGAAATGTGCCTCCATCAGTAACGATGTCGAAGAGAACTTCGAAGTAATCACATCCCCCGATGAGCATGAGGAGAACAGCAACGCGTTATATCTTGCGATTGCCAAGGACCAACCCGAATTAGCGGGCAAGATAACTGGTATGATTCTCAATAATGAAAAATTCTCTAAACAGCTCCCCATCTTTATCAACTGCCCCGACAGGAGATCAGAACTGGTTCAACGTGCAATCGAAACGTTAAAAGAAGATGGGCGGTATGAAGCCCTCATGGAAATGAGCCGGGCACGAGCTGTTGCAAATCTGACCAACCCAAGCAACGTGAGCAACAACGCTGATGAACGAGACATATCATTCGACGAAGAAGAGGCTGAAGTGGAGAATGAAATGAAGGCGTTCGAGGAACAATTGGGCAGGGCCATCAAGAAAAGTGAAGAAGACGGCAACTGGACCATCGTCACAGATAGAAACAAAAATACTCACAAGGGAGATTTCTCGCCCGAGGAGAAGTGCAGCACAAAAGTTACTCTCACCAAGAACTCCTTTGAGGCTCTGAGTGATGATATGGATGACAGTGATATCTCCAATTCAGAGGAGAAACACAGGGCCCTTGCGGCCCTCATCATCTCCAAGATACTTACTGATGAAAAAATTCCCAGAGAAGAAGTTGATAGGATGTGCAACGTAGTTAAAGATGAGTTCAACTCAATTACTGCATTGACGTGGCTCGAGAATATGGATCAATTCTCGATGGCAATGACCAGTATCCGTTCACAGATGGGACATCAAGATAAGGTATGTGTGACCACCGTATCCTTTGAAGTCGAGGAAGATATACGCCGACTACAACTTCTATGCAACGTCTATCCCTCAGAAGTAGCAGTGATTGGACATGAGAATGAAGATGAATTCCCCCTCGAGATGAGAGGAGGTGGATCCAACACTGAAGAAGTGAAATCCAAGAAGTCGAAGAAGAGCAAGAAGAAGAAGAAGAACAAGAAGAAGATGAAACAAGGCAATGACAGTCGACTTACAAAAGCCCAGAAGGAAACAGTCAGTAGTGACAACAAGAAGCTCAACAAAGGTGATAAAACAACTGCCAAGGCTGCAGCATCCACAAGTGCTGTACCATCGAAAGAAACTCCCAGCAAGCCAAAAACCCAAACCCAGTCGTCACTATCGCCCCATTTGGACCGCAACGCTGGCATCAATATCATCGGCTCCAGCCGCCCTCCAATTCGAGGAAAAGCCAATGAGAATCCAAACATAATTATATCAAGTGAAGTTTCAAAAGGAATTAGGAAGATAATGTCCAATGAACGTGCCCTTATCGGTGAACGCCAATTATCCAAGATTCAGTGTGAAATCCAGAAGGTTCAAGTGTTAATAACAGTGATCCATAACCTCGCAGTGAAAAATAAGTGGGTTCAAGGCAATATAGATGAATTTCATCTACAAATAGCCCAAGCGTTCCAATTCTACTCAGTTACCAACCTCATTCAAATCATCCATAATATCAGGAATCTCAGACAACGCGTAATCCATGCCAGATTTGCACAATACTCCAATGGTGAGAGCCAAGTATCTCCTCTAGGACTTGATCAACTGTATGATGACAACGAAGTAACAGATGCAGCCAGTGGCAAACGTAAAGCAATGTTTACAATATTACGCAAGTTTCTCGAGCGTACAACAGTATTTGGTGCGAAGGAAGTCATCCCTAAGTTGCTGGAACTTTCGGACGTTACGATTCGTGATCTCATAAGCACCCGTGGAGCACTGATGCAATACATAAAGGCGAACTTCCAAGGGATCAAGTATGACCCACCAGTAGTAGTACGCAATGATATGATGACACTAAACCAGCCCATCACGGATACCAATCGAGGACAGATGGTAAGCCTTCCTAACTTGGCCCTCAGGCTAAATGAGACTGTAGTCAGAGAAGACTCGACGATAAATAATAGAAGAGGAGGAATGGAAGCATACATCGACAAGGAATTCGCATTATTCCTTCGAAGTGCGTTTCCATGGTCGCATGCGACAATGTTAGCTCACTACAAAACATTACCAATAAAGTCCAAATGGGAGTGCATTTTCAAAGAGGGGCAGTTCATAATATTATTTCGTCACAACTATCGATTCCTTGACACTGGCTATCAACCTGCGACAACACCAACTAACAATGATGGCAATGGTAGCAACCCGACGAATAACAACGTCAATAGCAACAGTCAACAGCATGCAACAACCCCTAATTCGCAGACGAACAACAGTGGGTATCAATACAACGCTAACAATTGGACCAACCAGTACTCCAGTCCAAACACTTCCACAGGTGGGACTCCTGGCTATGGCATTTCACCTTACGGTCCGTCATCAGCCAGCTCCAATCGTCAACAGAATCAGGTCAACAATACTAATAACAGCAACAGATTATTCAACTCCACTGCAGGTACTTTTGTACCAGTCAATCTTCCCTCGACGAATAACCAAAATCAAGATGACATTGTGAGCCCAAAAATATCAATATATGAAGTGATAGTCAGAAGAAGGGGCATGGGAAATAACCGGGTTAACATCCTCAGCAACACAGTGTTTGGACTTGAAGCGATACAGAAAGCAGTAAGAATGAATGGCGGATACTTCGGCATACTCTCCAACACATCACACCTGGAGCCAACACTGTCCAAAGCTACACTTCTGTCAGAGAACAATCAGGGTCAGTACATATTCAATGCAAAGAGTAATTACCACGCTAACGAAGGCATGGCAACAGTAAAGGTAATATCTAATATTGACCTTACCAAACTCATCGGAGGAAGTGGTCCTGTCTTTAGGAATGCATCACGGCGGCTAATGGAGGCCATGACAAATTCGAACCCTCCCTGCCAAGTTCAAGCCAAATCAGTGGGAGATTACGGCTACTCTCCAACGGTGGTGGCAATCCGAAGCAGTGCATGCCATGATCAAGAACGAGCAATTGCAGAGCTCGCTGACCATGTTGCATTGGATGGAACAGTTCAAATTGGACCAGGCGACCTTCGAATAGTATGGGAACCGATCAGTGTAATGACACCATCCGGCCCTCTCATAGTGCAGGCGTCAGTAATATACGCACCTGAGTCGAAGGCAGCGCAAATAGCAGAGATTCTCAAGAAAAGGGTAACACCGGCCGACCCTTTAACTAATCCAGTCACTCATCGGTGGATATTGAGAGACATACGCCCTGGAAGCCCTGGAAGAATTCATGCGATCAACGAACAGAGAGCGTATTATGATGAGAGGATCCAAATCACGATTGAAAAGGTCCCTGATATTGTAAGGCTAATGGAAGACAAGGTAATTAGGACCAACAGTGGTGACATTACATTCGAGCAAGGTATTACCAGTGGTCAAACAATTGCCATGAATAATGGTATAGCAATGCCATCACCATTCACCAACATATCCAAAGGTATAACGAGAGGAACATACATCCTTGAGGGTAAAGCAAGAGATGAAGGCATAATCTGCAGTACAATGCATCATGCAATGATGGGATACCTAATTCAGATTTTCCCTCATGCCAATTTTAATCAAACAATTGCTCATATCAGACCAATGTTGTCACAGGCCACTCGGGATATCCACAACAACCCCCTCCCAAATATTACAGAAAATGATCCAACAACAGTCCTCAGTCCAGCATACGTGTCCCGCTCAGGGTCGACCCCAAGGCACAGTCGAACCGAGAACATAACAGGCAACACCCCAGGCGGAACACAATTATCCAGTAATAACACGAGTGAATCAAGCAGCCACCTGCACCAACCCAACAACCGCAGGAGAAGGCAAGCAAGGAACAACAGGCGAGGTGGAAGCAGGGGAACTAATAGATCCACCACAAGCAGCATCAGTGATACTCGCTCCAATCTCAAGAGGAAGGGAAAGATTAAAGAGCTTGAGGAAGCCCTTCAAAAACGGAACAACAAGTTGCGTAAACTCGAGGAACAAGTTGATACGCTGATGAAAGAGAAGGCTAAGAAGAAGAAGGAGATGAAGAGGAGGATGAAGCAGAGGAAGAAGAAGAAGAAGAAGAAGGCGAGGCGAAAGAAGAAGAGTAAGAAGGCTGAGATGGCACCACCTGACAACACAGACTCAAGTGATGACAACTCCTCATCAAGCAGTGATGATAACTCCTCATCAAGTGATGACAACTCTTCATCAAGCAATGACAACTCTTCACCAAATGATGACAACTCTTCATCAAGTGGGGACACCAATCCATCAAGCCCCAATGAGCCAATGATCGATGAAACAATGGCAAACAAATCGGCACACAAAGAACACTTGGAGAACTATGAAAATAGTACAACACCCAATGCCACCCTGTTCAAGGAGATGGGCAGTGCAGCATACGGCACCCTCGAAGAAACGATTGCAGAGATTGATGAGATACCAGCAAATGACGACAACGATGAATGGTATAACGCATCGTTCAGTGACCACGACGAAGAAGGTGACGTCGAAGCTGCCAACACAAGCCAGTGGACAGCAAACGACCCTGAGTTGTCTTTCAGTGACGAACAAGATCTTGAAGCGTCCAAGTCAATTGAATCAAAGAAGGAAGTGACGAATGACAAAGAAGGCGATGATAACAGTGGCAGCAGTGATAGCAGCGACAGTGACAGCAGCAGCAGTGATAGCAGCAACAGCGATAGCAGCAGCAGTGATAGCAGCAGCGACGATAGCCGCAGCAAGTTCGCGTATGGTGAACCAGAAGAGTTGAAGTCATGGGACGTGGTCTTGTACGACTGGTGGAAACTACAGGGTACAGCACCGATGGCTGGAGCCACCCCTGATGAGATAGCAATGTCCAACTCCATAGCAACAGCACAAAGTGAATATGACAAGAGCCTCGACGATACAACGTCCAAATCTGTTGAAACTGCACAAAGAGAATATGACAAGAACCTCGAAACATATAACATGGCGAAGGATGTATCAGGCGTTGATGATGAAACCATTGAATTCTTCAAGGATAGGCGTAAGATGCATGAAATGAAGAGAGCATTCATCAATGGTGAAATCACCCCACCAGTTCCATTGGAGACACCCATGGCCAGTATCCCCAACTCTCCCAATGCTACAATCCCAGGCAAAGATTTGAGCAGTTGCTACGACAGGAGTCATCCGAATCTTCCAACTAATAATGACGCAGCAGGCAATGACGACTACAGAAGTAGCAGCGATAGCAGCAGCAATAGTGACAGCAGCAGCAGCAGCAGTGATAGCAGCAGTGATAACAGCAGCAGCAGCAATGATAGTGGACAGAGTAAAATACCACCTGAAGTAATAATTGCCAGCGATGAACAGATGAAAATTGAACAACAACGCTCGAAGTCACAGTCAGCGAAATCCAGCAGCAGTGAATCAGAAAGCACTGACAATTCAAGTGACAGTGACAGCCCCAGTGACGACGAGAGTGCAGTCCCCAAGCTCCTGTCACCGGGTGAAAAGAGTGATGATGAAGATAGTGTAGCAAGGGAACCGCAGCCCAGGTACTCCGAATCAAAGGATGACAACAGCAGCAGCGGTACAAGCAGCAGCAAGAGCAGCAACTCGAGCATTGTTGAAATGGTTCAACAACCAATCGAGCAACAATCCCAATCACCCATCCGCCCCATCAACCTCAACAAGAGCCGGAATAATAATGATGATAATAGCCAGAGTGACGCTAGTGACCGAAGTGGCAGCTCATCTAGTTCGAGTTTCTCCATACTCGGCACAAAACACTGGAGTGAATCCAGCCAAGAAGTACAAGTGGTTGGAACATCAAAGTCTAAGACAACTAATGCGGCTAGTGATGAGAGTGAAGGTGAGAGCAACGAGGAAGATGGGTCGAAAGACTATAGTGCCAAAACAAGGGAAGAGAAGAATGAGCAAATCAAACGCAATCTAGCCAAGGCAAAGAAGGCCAAGGATGCTCTCTCCAAGGCGATTGTTGGAACGTGGACAACCACCCAAATAAGGCAACTAGCTGCGGCTCGTGCGAAATATGGCAACAGATGGACACAAGTCGCAAAAACAGTTAAGGATAAAAGCCCACGAGCATGCAGAGGGTATCATGAGCGATATGGCATCCCTGCCGCTCCCCCCACTCCCAAGAGAAAAGTGAAACTCAACGACTTTGGATTCTCTGGCAAATCTCCCACAGTAAAGGCAAAAGCTTCTCCAAAGAAGAAGCATTCCCCCCGAAAAACAAGAAGTCAATCTGCCAAGGCGGTGGCTGGGGCGAAATCACAATCTAAATCATCAACCAAGAAGAAGTCAACACCAGCGGCAAAAGCCAAGAACTCAGTGAAGAATAAGAAGCCAGTCAACAGGTCAAACCAGAAAGGGAATGACAAGGACAAGGACAAGAAGAGCAAGAAAGACAAAGGTTGATGAAATTGAGAATCTTCGAAGCCCTAGAAGCAAGTACCTCCAATGATGAAATTAACGAATCTCTACTAGAAGCATATGGCAATGACATACTGCAACCTGCCTTGCCTGGATGTGCAAGACTAGCGTTTCAGAATGCCCAAGGAATAGATAGATGGCCCGAGCCAGCTCGTGAGATACTTGATGCAACAGACCAATTTGGGATTGACATTTATGGAGTAGCGGAACCAAATGCTATCTTTAACGAAGAGTTCAAGATTGCAATCAATGCAAGTATAAAGCAAAGATTTGGATGCGGCAGCATTGCAGCATCATCATGCCCAAGCAAACGCAGCTCAGGCTACAACCCTGGAGGAATCATGCAGCTCATACGAGGAAAGCCCACTGGAAGATTAATGGATCACGGTGTAGACAAGCTAGGACGGATGTCATGGATGACCCTTAGAGGAAAAAATGACAGGAAACTTTGTATCATGTCATGCTATAGAGTAGTGCAAACAAAAGGCACTGTTCCCACCAATCGCGAGAGCAATACAGCTCACTGGCAACAAGTACAGCAGATGATCAAGGATGGCAAGTCGAAACCTGACCCTAGGAATCAGGTCCTGAAAGATATGACAAAATTAATAAATGAGAAGAAAGAGGAAGGCTGTGAAGTCATAGTGATGATAGATGCCAACGAATCAGCCGAGGGGCCCAACTCCAAGTGGGGCGAGTTTATACAAGAGAATCTACTGCACGATGTTCAGGAAATGATAGTTCCCATTCTCCCCCAATCCACACGAACCAGGAGCACCAGAAGAATCGACTTTATGGTAGCAACTGAAGGAATACTCCAATATGTTCGTGCTGGCGGCTTTCGACCACTTCATGAACAAGTTAGCTCCGATCACATAGCACTGTGGGCCGACATTGACCTCAAGTCTTTCTTTGGTGGAGAAGGTCCTTCAATCGTACCACCACAGGCGCGTGACTTCTCATATGATAATGGCGAGATGAGAAGGAAGTTCATCAAGGAACTGAGAGCGATCCATATCCATCAAAAGCTCCCACAACGTATCAGAGCTCTCGAGAAAGACTTTATTGTCTTTGGCTCAACTCCCGAGAAGGTAGTGAGGTATAACAGACTTGATGATGAACTGGTAAGAGCAGTGAAATCTGCAATAAATAACGTGGTAAAGCAGAAGCAGCATGGCTATCACCGTTCCCCAGCTCTTACGTCAGCGGGGAATCAAGTTCTATTTTGGAAGTCAGTACTATCATCAAAAAGAAACAACATCCCCATTGTCCCAAGGGCAGTTCAATTGGCTCAGCGCAATAACATTGACATTGAACCAGCCATGCAAGCATCGTATGATGACACCTATGATTCCGTCAGAAGAGCATGGAAGCACCTCAAGGAATGCCAACAAGAGTCCATCGAGCTACGATCCAAGTGGCTGGAAAGCATTGCACGATCTAAGGCAATAGTAAATAATACTGAGGAGGCAAAGGAGCTCAAGCTAATAATTGGGAAGTTACATTCAAAACGCATGCATCAGAAATTGAACAGAATAATAAGGGGTGACCATCAAGCTCTCGACTTCATAGAGATACCCACAGCAGAGTGGTATTACTCGGCATCAGAAGAAGAATTATATCACTACTCCAAAGGCGTGTTTGAAACTCATGCACCTCATCAGAACAAGCAGAGAAGATTCCACAAACATCACACGCTGAAAGTCATCCCTGATGATGCAATGCAAGTCGAAGTCACGACGTGGAGAGACGAGAAGGGCCATGATATTGGATACAAAGTGGCAAGAGGCCTTCCGGTGAAGCCAATCGAGTGGCAGAGAATAACTGATAAGAATGATATAGAAGCCAAGCTAATGGAGAGGAACAAGCGCCATCTACAACAAATGGCTTTGGAATTGAGCCCACCAAGTCAGGGCAACTTTGATGAACTGCTGGAGAATTTCGGCAACTCGCTACTCACCGAAAAGATACTTGAAGGCGAAGTTACGAATGAACTGGACAAATTCCCAAGGGTAATCAGGACATGGTTACAACAGTTTAAACGTACAGATGAGGAGCGAGAGAAGATAATACCAATCGATGGATTCATACACACATATGAATTTCAACGTGCGTTTGAATCAGTCAACGAGAAAACATCATCGTCACCATCGGGCATAAATTACACGCTATGGAAGTGCATGGCGTCTGACACTGCGATGGCGAGCTATCTCGTCACCATGATGAGACTACCGTTTGTATATGGCTTTGCTAATGATAGATGGACCAAGTGTCTTGATGTGATGTTGGAAAAGAAGAAGGGTGTACGAAAAATACATCAACTCAGAATCATAGGGCTAGTAGAAGCAGATTTCAACACAGCACTGAAACTCTTCTTTGCAAAACAGATGATGGCGAACGCGGAACGCACGACACTATCTGAAGAACAATGGGGAGGCCGCCCTGGACGCACAGCAACGGAACCCGCTCTGAGGAAAATGTTAGCATTTGAGTATGGTCGTTTGATGTATGTGACAATGGCACTATTCGCGAATGATGCAGTTGCATGCTTCGACAGAATGGTTCCCAATATATCCACAATTGTAGCGAGAAAATATGGAGTAACCGCAAATGTCATGAGAAGCAGGAACTTAATAATGTCAAAAATGGAGCATTCGGTGAGAACGAGACATGGCGACTCGACAGTAACATACAAACAAGAAGCTCATGATGCACAACTCGCGGGCGAGACACAAGGCAAGGGTGACGTAGCGAGTTTATGGAGTGCCGAATCACAATCACTGTTAACTGCACATCAAGAACTCCACGAAGGCATAACACTCATGAGTGTAGATAAGAAAAGAAAGATAACAAAGAACAACGATGCATTTGTCGATGACTGTGATGGAATGGCATCAAGGAGGTATACCAAGCGTCGAAAAATGTTTGAGAAGAGTGAACGCTTGACAAGAAAGCATCTGGAGAGAGGTGCTCAGATATGGGCTATCCTGATCTTGGCCTCAGGTGGCGCCATAGCAAGACACAAGAGTGCATGGCACATGCTTGCATGGAAGGACGGAACATTTCCACCCGAGATGAAGGATGTACCCGCGGGAGCGGTTTACCTTACAGATCATCATGGCAACAAAACCAGAATTAAGAAGCTGAGCAGTTCCACCCCAAACAAAGGTCTCGGGTGCAGACAAGCAGTGGATGGTAATATGGATATGGAGTATGAATTCAGAGTAGGACAATGCCGTGAACTAGCATCCAGAGCACAGACTGCCAAGTTCATCCCACGCGAAGCCAATATGATGATGACTACACGTATTGTCCCCAAAGTATCATATCCAATGGCCTCAACAGTCTTCACCAAGGAACAATGTGCCAAATTCAACAAAATTATTGATCGAGTTCTTTTACCAAAGCACAGAGTTAACCGTAACATGCCACGAGCAGTAGTATTTGCTCCCCTATCTCTGGCAGGCATGAATTACACATCATTTCAGGTATGTCAAGACCAGAAGGGTCTGATGAAATTGATCCAACAATTACGTTGGAACTCGACCGTTGCCAACGATATGCTAGTAGTATTATCAGCCGTCCAATTAATGTCAGGACTATGTGTACCAGTGATGGAGGATGTCACTACGGACCTATCTTATATCGGTGGAGGCTGGTTTGTCCATCAGCGGGAGAGACTCAAGGATCTCAATGCAACAATGTGGATCGAGCATCAGTGGACACCTCAATTGCAAAGACAAAACGACCAATCATTAATGAAAGCCTTCTCTCTTGATGGAAAGGCCACTCACAAGCAGAAACTCATTGCAAACTTGTGCAGGGTGTATCTTCGGGTCATAACAATAGCTGAACTAGCAAATGAGAAGGGGACAATGATTCCAGGCAACAGAATGAATGGCAAGTGGCGAGCGCAGTCATCACTTGAATGGCCTGATATCCCATGTCCACAGAATCACCATTGGAGAATATTCAGGATGATGGTCAGAAGATCATTCTCTCACACCAAACGTGCAAACTCCAATTTAAATGCACCTGTCATCCTCGATAACTCGTTAGGCAAGTGGAATATTGCTACACGTCACATCCAATACGACTACTATCGCACAAGTGATCAAGCATTTAAGAGAAATGGTCTGTCATTTCAATTATATGGTGAGCCCACAAGCAGTGACATTTTCTTCCGCGAGGGTGAGACTGCCACAATCCCCAAGCACTCAATACCAATCTCTGCCAGGTACGAGGGAAATGAATTGTGGACAAATGAGAAATATGACATTAACGTTACCCCAACCGTGTCACAAACAGCAACCAATCACATAACATCAACCCCCCACCCAAGATCAAACATGGGTGGCTCGGATGGATCCGCTGACATTGTATCAGGCGACCGTGCACACGCAGCTGCAATACATTATGACGGCATTAGGCATCTCAGCCAGAAACGCTTTGCACCATCCAACTATGTATCATCATACAGGGCTGAGCTCGAAGGAATAAAGGGGGTAATAGATATAGCAGACGCCCGTCAAATACCAAACGTCAGCCATACATGTGATAACAAATCAGCAGTCGATAACGTGAACAATCCATACACCACCCAATCACAAACTCTAGCACCTGAGGCTGACATAATCATGGCAATTCACAAACAGCGTGAACAATCAAACACCAAATTCACCTTGACGTGGATCAAAGCTCACCAAGATGATAAGAAGAAATATGAAGAGCTTGATGAAGAGGCACAACTGAATGTTGACGTAGATAACGCCGCAGGCGAGGAGCGGTTAAACGGACACGTAGTAGCACCACAACCTTACCAAGGATGCGGAGCAATGTTAATCATCAATGACAAATGGGTCACAACCAAATATCGGGAACAGATACACTTGGCATCGACCACCCCTGCCCATATCAAGTTCTTTCTTGAAAAATACAAGAAACATGGGAAGACGATTGATGATTACAACAGTATTTACTGGCGAGGTATTGGCAATGCAAGGAGTAAGCTCAACCCAACGGAGAATGTTCGCATTATGAAACTAATGAATGGATGGCTCAACACTGGACGGCAAAAGAAACACTTCCATGGCCACTCAGCTGAATGTCCATCATGTGGCATTGCAGAGGAAACACAAATTCACATGTATCAATGCTCGAATGTTCCTCGACGAGAGACCAGGGATGAAGCTTTCAAACTCCTCGAGAAATACTATCACCATCATAACATACCAGCATTAGTATACGTCCCATTCGTCAGACTTTGCTGGTTAGCATGCGAGGATGCCGAGCTGAAACTAACGGGCAGACTCCTCCCTGAAATAACCAAAGCAGTAGAGAACCAGAGCCGTCTCGGTGGCGAGTTCCTCCTTCGTGGATATCTCACTCGTGACTGGCTAGATGCATTGATCATACACTCGTCGGAGCATCCTGAACAGAAGCTCAACCACCTATACCGTGGACTATGGATAACACTCTTCAAAACAATATGGGAGAAGAGAAACGACGATCTCCATGGGAAGAACAACGTCGTGGAAGCATATGAACGCCAGCAACTTATGAATGAACTTATTGAATGGAAAGAACAGTCGCACTCCAGACTCGGGGCCGACCAACAATACCTTACCAATTACAGCAGTGAGGACATCACAAAGTGGCGTACCACAACAATGAGAGAGAACGTGAATCTTCTAGTAAAAGCAGCCCGAAATCACAATGACGAATTATTGGGGACCAGCCAGAGACGAATCCGTGATTACTTTACACCAATGAATCTTGACGACAACCCACAATGAAAGTAACAGAAACAACACATGACCAATGCAAAAACATATATACCACTTAGGCTTCCGAAAGGGAGTGCCCGGGCAGGGTGAAATAGTCCTTGTCCCAGCAGTACAATGATAGATATAGCCCCTCACAGGGACCCACTAACATGTATTCTAGTCATTTTAATTTTATTATTATTATGTCAGACATCAATGA
>Ga0213864_10000935_pt1 | contig 13297 bp, 2 predicted proteins | sample PICome_5_FD_160078 | JGI IMG/M metagenome (GOLD analysis project Ga0213864, IMG submission 160078) | Coastal seawater microbial communities near Pivers Island, North Carolina, United States - PICO247 | ecosystem: Environmental > Aquatic > Marine > Coastal | place: USA: North Carolina | collected... | reverse complement strand
ATGGTCATGATACATATCGATAGCAATCACATCTTCGTCGAACCGATCAAGAGTAGAACCTCAGCTGAGATGCAACGTGCATATCTGGTACTTATTAACCGTGTTAAGAAAACGGGGATGGAAATAAAAAAGCACGTATTAGATAATGAAGTATCCAACGACATGAAGGAACTGATCGAAGAAACATGCAAGTACGAGCTGGTACCTCCAGGATGTCACCGTCGTAACGTTGCAGAAGTAGCCATCAAAATATTCAAGAATCACTTCATATCCATCCTTGCCGGTTTGGATCCATCATGTCCATTATATCTTTGGGATCGTTTTCTACCACAAGCTGAGCTTACCTGCAACCTACTCAGACAATCCAATACAGTACCTACAGTATCAGCCCATGCACATGTGCACGGCCCATTCGATTATATGCGTACACCACTTGCACCATTAGGATGCCCATGTCAAGTTCACGAGCAGCCTTCTAGCCGTGGCACATATGCACCACATTGTATATCTGGCTTCAATTTAGGTACATCAGATGAACATTATCGATGTTGGATATGTTACATCCCTGAAACAGGAGCAGAGAGAGTGAGCGAGACTGTATTTTTCAAACATAAATATATCACCAATCCTACGTTATCACACGGAGATATGGTAATAAAAGCTGCCCATGATTTAGCAAAAGTACTCCAGAAGAAAAGTAGTAAGAAGGAGGACGATACAATAAGAAGTTTGAGAGAATTGAGCAAAATCTTCACTGATATGGCTGCAACAGAAGATACTACAACTTGGGAAACAGAGTATGTACCCAAGCCTAGCAGGGTACCTCAAAGAAAGCCTACAGCAGCTCCGAGGGTGAATCCAATACCCGAGGCATCATATAGATTGCCTATTGCATCATCTCCGAGGGTGGAAACCAATGCTATACCATCCACTCCATCACAGTCACCAAGTTTGAACGCTGATACATCCACAGTAGAGTTTGACTCTACAGCAGAACCTTTCTCAAACGATGAAGATATATCACAAAATAGTAACAATACTCCACCATCCACGCCATCCACACCTCTGGGACGTCTAGCTGCATCATTCAAGTCTGAATCTCCTACGCCAGTTAGTGATAATAAAAATGATACTATTTCTACACCCAAACGCACCAGAGACCTCAAAGCACTACGAGGAGGCACTTTGAAGGACTTGGCTGCAGGTACGCATGACAATAAATTTTATGAAGATCTGAAGAATCTACCTGCAAAACGTACCAGAACTGTACGATCCACCGATGTAGCAAACTGGTGTCAAGCGTCTGATGATGATCAAGCCGAACGTTCAGAGTTTTTAGCAAACCAACTATTTGCACTCAACACGATGGAAAGTACATATCTCACGCCAAACAAGAGTATCAGATTAAAGCAGTCATCCAACAAGTTAAATGCTCTAGCTCTTGCAGTCCAAGAAAGTGGAACTGGCAAGCAACTCAACTACAGAGAGCTCAGACGACATCCAGAGTATCAAGATGACTGGAATCTCTCATCAGCAAACGAATTTGGACGATTAGCTCAAGGTGTTGGAGGTAGAATAAAAGGTACCAACACAATTTTCTTCATCCATAAAAGCCAAGTTCCAGCAGATCGAATGAAAGATGTCACGTATGGCAAGTTTGTATGCACTGTGAGACCTGAAAAAGCAGATCCAAATCGAACACGTCTCACAGTAGGAGGTAATAGAATCAACTATCCAGGCGAAGTTGGGACACCCACAGCAGAAATGATGCTTGCCAAGATACTTTTCAACAGTGTTATATCTACCAAAGGTGCAAGATTCATGACGATGGATATTAAAAACTTCTACCTTGGTACACCTATGAAAAGATTTGAATATCTCAAGTTAAAACTCAGTGACATCCCACAAGAGATCATCGACGAATATAATTTGATGGAGAAAGTCACTCCAGACGAATACGTCTACGTTGAGATCCGTCGTGGCATGTACGGACTTCCAGCTGCAGGCCTTCTAGCTCAAGAGCAACTAGAAATGCATCTAAACAAAGAAGGATACTTCCAAGATCAGTACATTCCTGGCCTGTGGGCTCACAAGACGAGACCCATCCAATTCACGTTGGTGGTTGATGATTTTGGAGTTAAATACACTGGAAGAGAACATGCTGAACATTTATTAAAAGTATTACGTCAACATTACGAAGCTGTTACAGACGATTGGACAGGAGGTAGATATCTTGGTATCTTTTTAGATTGGGATTACAACGGTAAAAAAGTACATCTAACAATGCCAGGATATATTGAAAAAGCATTAGCACAATTCGGCCATCCACGTCCTCAACGTAAGCAAGATCAACCTTATCCACATACACCTCCAAAGTATGGTGCAACAACACAGTATGCAGAAGCACCTGACGATTCGCCTCTACTCGACGAAAAAGGCAAAAAGTATATACAACAAGTCACTGGCAAGTTCCAATACTATGGAAGGGCAGTTGATCCAACATTACTAACTCCATTAAGTGCATTAGCGGCTCAACAATCAAATCCAACGGAGAATACAATGAAATATTGCAAACAATTTTTAGATTACGTGGCATCTCAAGAAGAGGCAGTATTAACATATCATGCAAGCGACATGAAGCTCGCAAGCCACAGCGATGCAGGATATCTCAACGAACGTAATGCAAGAAGCCGAGCAGGAGGTCATTTCTTCCTATCCAACGACGATACTTTTCCACCACTCAATGGCAGTATACTCAACATTGCACAAGTTATAAAAGCTGTCATGTCATCCGCAGCCGAGGCAGAATTAGGAGCCCTATATATCAACGCTCGAGAGGCAGTATATATCCGTCTTATACTCGAACGTATGGGCCATCCTCAACCACCTACACCAATGCAAACTGACAATTCAACAGCAGAAGGAGTCATCAATAGCAAAGTTCAGCCAAAACGTACCAAAGCGATGGATATGAGATTCCATTGGCTACGTGACAGAGAAACACTAAAACAATTCAGGTTCTACTGGAGACCTGGTAAGTTAAACATTGCAGATTATTGGACAAAACATCACCCAGCATCGCATCACAAGCATATGCGACCTGAGATTCTTACACCGCAAAGCGAGTTACAATTGTTACGTCAAAAACTCAGTGATAAAGTGATGTATTTAAGCGTCGTGCAGGTACCGACATATAATTTGACCGAAACAACGGTACATAGCAGAGACAGCGAGAGTTCTTCCGCGAGGGTGTGCTAGACATATCTAGATGCAGGTACGGATGAATCCCGCTAGTCACATGACATGAGTGCCGTTTGCAGTTTCCACGCTAGACCAAACACATCTCAACAGATAGACTATTGAGGTAGAGAGTAGTACCATCAGTCTACTCATAATATTAGTAACCTGATTACACAACTACACCTACATTGTATTTGCTCTGCTTAGCAGTTACTAATATTAAAATTCGAGCAGAAGAAGAGCATCCACATATTGTGTAGAGCACACTACGATGACAGTTTCATCGATTGCTGTTAAGAAAGCAGCGGGCGACGCCGTGAAGGAGGCCAACGTCACGCCGATCAGTTCAACCAGTTATTCAACAGAAGACTTCCAAAAGTTCCAGAAGGGCGTTATTTCTGCGCTATCTGCCGTGCCAAGCTCCTACAGCAAGTCTGGAAAAGGGGGACACGCAGGTCTCATCCTCGACGATGCAAGATGGAACGAGCTCATCGGAGAAAGCAACGCGACGTTCACGCTACATCCACAACCGACGATGGCCACGCTGGACGATAAGTCCACGCTAGCAATGATCGAACTAGCCAAGTTTGCATACGAGGGCAAGCTTGAAGAGTACTACATTCAGGAAGGATGTGAAGCTGGTGCAAAGCTGCTCATCGAGGCGAACGTGCCAGAGGAGGCACTTGCAGATCTAGAAGATGCAGATACGGGATTTGCAACCGTGACGGCAAGGCAAATGATGGCACATCTCGAAGGCAACGCCACCGTCACCGACGTGTTTGATAAGGAACAGCTATATGCAGCGGCTCAAGAGCCATATGACTTTGATAGCACGTCGTCGTTCAGAGTATTTGCTACCACCCTAAAACGTCATCAGAAGGTACTAAAACAACACGCCATCGTCCTCCATGATTCGGTAATGATGATGTCTTTGTTGAGCCAATTCAAGGGCCACGGAGGTTTCAAGAAGGAGGTAGAAGAATGGGAAGTGAAGAGCCAAGCCGACCAAACGTGGGACGAGTTTGTCAAACATTTCGATGCAGCCGATCATGCACGCCGCCAACGTAACAAGTACGGGAAGAAGACAGCAGGCGAGAGCATGTATAGCAACCATCAAGCCAACCAGGCCTACGACATGTCTGACATGAAGAACTTCCTATCCAAGGAGATCGATCGTAAGATTGGCCAGGGCCTCACCCAAGTAATCGACGCCACGGAGAAGCAGCTGGAGGAACAAGCCCACGTTGCAACCGATAAATGGTCCAAGAGCTCATCAGATGAACTATCCAAGCTCCGTGAACAGATGAAAGCATTGGAAGACGAGAATTCGAAGCTCAAGGCCAGTTGGAAAAGTCGTAATGCTCGTAGGGGCCGCACCCGTATCACCGTCGGTGGTGAAGCTACTGGCAAGAAGAAGATGGACACGAAGTGCTCCCTATGCAACCGCTGGCATCCATACGTCGCCGAAGCCGATTGCTGGGCCCATCCTCACAACCGTGATAAGGCACCAGAGGGATGGAAGAAGGCTGATGAATGAGGGTGTGAAGGGCCAGTGAGTAGTGATGATGAGGTAGATGTGTGTGATTCGAGTAGCATAGCCATTAATGCAATAGATGACATTAGTTATGGCTACTCGATTCCACCTTCTCCAAATTATTACGATATACTCACTGAGCCTACCAACTCTGACGATGCCGACGAGGCATCCATTCACACATCATCACAACCATTACATACATTCATAGAAGAAACAAAGTCTACAGTTCCAGTTATACAAAATCAACCGTCGAAAGCCAAAACTATACGATGGAGAGATAAAATGCTACAAAAACGGAAGCAACGGAAGCAAAAGCAACGAATAGCAAAGGAAGTAAGGCGTGCAGAGGATCACACACGCAACCTGTTAGCACTGAAGAATGCATTAGTAGAACGTGGCATTGATATTACGAAACGTACCACTACTCCCGAGCAACCAGAACCCATGCAACCAAGTAGTATATTACGTAGAAGAGGCAAAAGAGACAAATGGCCAAAAAATGACGATGCCGCCTTCCTACACGCGTCCGAGGCACATCACAATGCAAAAAACGATGGGAACGAGAAGGGCCTAGTGCCCAAATCACACACGGCATTAATGTCGGCACATCGAACGTCTGAAACAGCGGCGAGGCCTCCCCTATCTCCATTGCAAAGGCTCAAGCAACAGTTATCGTCGGTAGCTCATCACGTCACAAATTCGATATCAAATGCAGCAAAACATTATGCTATTATAGATTCTGGTGCTAGTGGACATTTTGGTACAGTCAACGGAGGAATGGAGCCTACAAATGAACCATCCAGCAAAGTAGTTTCCGCCGCCGATGGACAAAGTATGCCAGCCACCTCCCAAGCAATGCTACCACAAACCCAACTACGAGATGAGGCACGTCAGGCAGATATCATTCCAGGCATTATGCATAATCTCATGAGCGTTGGAAAGCTGGCCGATTCGGGGTATATCACAGTTTTTCATCCAGGAAGTCAAGGCGTCGAGGTATATGATAGCAATGCTACCACCGTTACAACAACAGGAGCACCGCCCGTCCTCCGAGGGTGCAGAGATGAAGTCGGTCTATATCAAGTACCATTAACAAACGATGCAAATGCCAACAATAATAGTATACAACATCAACAAACCACGAAGCAAGCAGCATACAACTTGTTCGAACTACCATCGATCGAACGGGCAATACGATATATGCATGCATGCGCCGGCTTCCCAACAAAAGCCACGTGGATCAAGGCTATCCGTAATGGCAACTACGTCAGTTGGCCACTGCTAACAGTAGAAAATGTAAATAAGTACTATCCAGAGACCGATGCAACACCAATGGGTCATCTCAATCAACAACGTCAAGGCGTCCGTTCTACAAAACAGAAGAAGAAGAAACAAGTTAATCTACCACCCATCGAAGATGTAGAAGAAGTCGATACGTCAAGTTTAGTGGGGAAGAAAGAACACGACGTTTACATCAAAGTTTATGATTTGAGAGGAACTGTTTACTCAGACCAAACTGGGAAGTTTCCATATCGATCCAAGCGAGGATACCAATACATCATGGTCATGATACATATCGATAGCAATCACATCTTCGTCGAACCGCTCAAGAGTAGAACCTCAGCTGAGATGCAACGTGCATATCTGGTACTTATTAACCGTGTTAAGAAAACTGGGATGGAAATAAAAAAGCACGTATTAGATAATGAAGTATCCAACGACATGAAGGAACTGATTGAGGAAACATGCAAGTACGAGCTGGTACCTCCAGGATGTCACCGTCGTAACGTTGCAGAAGTAGCCATCAAAATATTCAAGAATCACTTCATATCCATCCTTGCTGGCCTAGATCCATCATGTCCATTATATCTTTGGGATCGTTTTCTACCACAAGCTGAACTTACCTGCAACCTACTCAGGCAATCAAATACAGTACCTACAGTATCAGCCCATGCACATGTACACGGCCCATTCGATTATATGCGTACACCACTTGCACCATTAGGATGCCCATGTCAAGTTCACGAACAACCTTCTAGCCGTGGCACATATGCACCACATTGTATCTCTGGTTTCAATTTAGGTACATCAGATGAACATTATCGATGTTGGATATGTTACATCCCTGAAACAGGAGCAGAGAGAGTAAGTGAGACTGTATTTTTCAAACATAAATATATCACCAATCCTACATTATCACACGGAGATATGGTAATAAAAGCTGCCCAAGATTTAGCAAAGGTACTCCAGAAGAAAAGTAGTAAGAAGGAGGATGATACAATAAGAAGCTTGCGAGAGTTGAGCAAAATCTTCACTGATATGGCTGCATCAGAAGATACTACAACTTGGGAAACAGAGTATGTACCCAAGCCTAGCATAGTACCTCAGAGAAAGCCTACAGTAGCTCCGAGGGTGAATCCAATACCCGAGGCATCATATAGATTGCCTATTGCATCATCTCCGAGGGTGGAAACCAATTCTATACCATCCACTCCACCACAGTCACCGAGTTTGAACGTTGATACATCCACAGTAGAGTTTGACTCTACAGCAGAACCTTTCTCAAACGAAGATGATATATCACAAAATAATAATAATACTCCGCCATCCACACCTTTGGGACGTCTAGCTGAATCATTCAAGTCTGAATCTCCTACGCCAGATAGTGATAATAAAAATGATACTATTACTTCACCCAAACGCACCAGAGACCTCAAAGCACTACGAGGAGGCACTTTGAAGGACTTGGCTGCTGGTACACATGACTCTAAATTTTATGAAGATCTGAAGAATCTACCAGCAAAACGTACCAGAACTGTACGATCCAATGATGTAGCAAACTGGTGTCAAGCATCTGACGATGATCAAGCCGAACGTTCAGAGTTCTTAGCAAACCAACTATTTGCACTCAACACGATGGAAGGAAAATATCTCACGCCAAACAAGAGTATCAAACTAAAGCAGTCATCCAGCGAGCTAAATGCTCTAGCTCTTGCAGTCCAGGAAAGTGGTACTGGCAAGCAACTCAACTACAGAGAGCTCAGACGACATCCAGAGTATCAAGATGACTGGAATCTCTCATCAGCAAATGAATTTGGACGATTAGCTCAAGGTGTTGGAGGTAGAATAAAAGGTACCAACACAATTTTCTTCATCCATAAAAGCCAAGTTCCAGCAGATCGAATGAAAGATGTCACGTATGGCAAGTTTGTATGCACTGTGAGACCTGAAAAAGCAGATCCAAATCGAACACGTCTCACAGTAGGAGGTAATAGAATCAACTATCCAGGCGAAGTTGGGACACCCACAGCAGAAATGATGCTTGCCAAGATACTTTTCAACAGTGTTATATCTACCAAAGGTGCAAGATTCATGACGATGGATATTAAAAACTTCTACCTTGGTACACCTATGAAAAGATTTGAATATCTCAAGTTAAAACTCAGTGACATCCCACAAGAGATCATCGACGAATATAATTTGATGGAGAAAGTCACTCCAGACGAATACGTCTACGTTGAGATCCGTCGTGGCATGTACGGACTTCCAGCTGCAGGCCTTCTAGCTCAAGAGCAACTAGAAATGCATCTAAACAAAGAAGGATACTTCCAAGATCAGTACATTCCTGGCCTGTGGGCTCACAAGACGAGACCCATCCAATTCACGTTGGTGGTTGATGATTTTGGAGTTAAATACACTGGAAGAGAACATGCTGAACATTTATTAAAAGTATTACGTCAACATTACGAAGCTGTTACAGACGATTGGACAGGAGGTAGATATCTTGGTATCTTTTTAGATTGGGATTACAACGGTAAAAAAGTACATCTAACAATGCCAGGATATATTGAAAAAGCATTAGCACAATTCGGCCATCCACGTCCTCAACGTAAGCAAGATCAACCTTATCCACATACACCTCCAAAGTATGGTGCAACAACACAGTATGCAGAAGCACCTGACGATTCGCCTCTACTCGACGAAAAAGGCAAAAAGTATATACAACAAGTCACTGGCAAGTTCCAATACTATGGAAGGGCAGTTGATCCAACATTACTAACTCCATTAAGTGCATTAGCGGCTCAACAATCAAATCCAACGGAGAATACAATGAAATATTGCAAACAATTTTTAGATTACGTGGCATCTCAAGAAGAGGCAGTATTAACATATCATGCAAGCGACATGAAGCTCGCAAGCCACAGCGATGCAGGATATCTCAACGAACGTAATGCAAGAAGCCGAGCAGGAGGTCATTTCTTCCTATCCAACGACGATACTTTTCCACCACTCAATGGCAGTATACTCAACATTGCACAAGTTATAAAAGCTGTCATGTCATCCGCAGCCGAGGCAGAATTAGGAGCCCTATATATCAACGCTCGAGAGGCAGTATATATCCGTCTTATACTCGAACGTATGGGCCATCCTCAACCACCTACACCAATGCAAACTGACAATTCAACAGCAGAAGGAGTCATCAATAGCAAAGTTCAGCCAAAACGTACCAAAGCGATGGATATGAGATTCCATTGGCTACGTGACAGAGAAACACTAAAACAATTCAGGTTCTACTGGAGACCTGGTAAGTTAAACATTGCAGATTATTGGACAAAACATCACCCAGCATCGCATCACAAGCATATGCGACCTGAGATTCTTACACCGCAAAGCGAGTTACAATTGTTACGTCAAAAACTCAGTGATAAAGTGATGTATTTAAGCGTCGTGCAGGTACCGACATATAATTTGACCGAAACAACGGTACATAGCAGAGACAGCGAGAGTTCTTCCGCGAGGGTGTGCTAGACATATCTAGATGCAGGTACGGATGAATCCCGCTAGTCACATGACATGAGTGCCGTTTGCAGTTTCCACGCTAGACCAAACACATCTCAACAGATAGACTATTGAGGTAGAGAGTAGTACCATCAGTCTACTCATAATATTAGTAACCTGATTACACAACTACACCTACATTGTATTTGCTCTGCTTAGCAGTTACTAATATTAAAATTCGAGCAGAAGAAGAGCATCCACATATTGTGTAGAGCACACTACGATGACAGTTTCATCGATTGCTGTTAAGAAAGCAGCGGGCGACGCCGTGAAGGAGGCCAACGTCACGCCGATCAGTTCAACCAGTTATTCAACAGAAGACTTCCAAAAGTTCCAGAAGGGCGTTATTTCTGCGCTATCTGCCGTGCCAAGCTCCTACAGCAAGTCTGGAAAAGGGGGACACGCAGGTCTCATCCTCGACGATGCAAGATGGAACGAGCTCATCGGAGAAAGCAACGCGACGTTCACGCTACATCCACAACCGACGATGGCCACGCTGGACGATAAGTCCACGCTAGCAATGATCGAACTAGCCAAGTTTGCATACGAGGGCAAGCTTGAAGAGTACTACATTCAGGAAGGATGTGAAGCTGGTGCAAAGCTGCTCATCGAGGCGAACGTGCCAGAGGAGGCACTTGCAGATCTAGAAGATGCAGATACGGGATTTGCAACCGTGACGGCAAGGCAAATGATGGCACATCTCGAAGGCAACGCCACCGTCACCGACGTGTTTGATAAGGAACAGCTATATGCAGCGGCTCAAGAGCCATATGACTTTGATAGCACGTCGTCGTTCAGAGTATTTGCTACCACCCTAAAACGTCATCAGAAGGTACTAAAACAACACGCCATCGTCCTCCATGATTCGGTAATGATGATGTCTTTGTTGAGCCAATTCAAGGGCCACGGAGGTTTCAAGAAGGAGGTAGAAGAATGGGAAGTGAAGAGCCAAGCCGACCAAACGTGGGACGAGTTTGTCAAACATTTCGATGCAGCCGATCATGCACGCCGCCAACGTAACAAGTACGGGAAGAAGACAGCAGGCGAGAGCATGTATAGCAACCATCAAGCCAACCAGGCCTACGACATGTCTGACATGAAGAACTTCCTATCCAAGGAGATCGATCGTAAGATTGGCCAGGGCCTCACCCAAGTAATCGACGCCACGGAGAAGCAGCTGGAGGAACAAGCCCACGTTGCAACCGATAAATGGTCCAAGAGCTCATCAGATGAACTATCCAAGCTCCGTGAACAGATGAAAGCATTGGAAGACGAGAATTCGAAGCTCAAGGCCAGTTGGAAAAGTCGTAATGCTCGTAGGGGCCGCACCCGTATCACCGTCGGTGGTGAAGCTACTGGCAAGAAGAAGATGGACACGAAGTGCTCCCTATGCAACCGCTGGCATCCATACGTCGCCGAAGCCGATTGCTGGGCCCATCCTCACAACCGTGATAAGGCACCAGAGGGATGGAAGAAGGCTGATGAATGAGGGTGTGAAGGGCCAGTGAGTAGTGATGATGAGGTAGATGTGTGTGATTCGAGTAGCATAGCCATTAATGCAATAGATGACATTAGTTATGGCTACTCGATTCCACCTTCTCCAAATTATTACGATATACTCACTGAGCCTACCAACTCTGACGATGCCGACGAGGCATCCATTCACACATCATCACAACCATTACATACATTCATAGAAGAAACAAAGTCTACAGTTCCAGTTATACAAAATCAACCGTCGAAAGCCAAAACTATACGATGGAGAGATAAAATGCTACAAAAACGGAAGCAACGGAAGCAAAAGCAACGAATAGCAAAGGAAGTAAGGCGTGCAGAGGATCACACACGCAACCTGTTAGCACTGAAGAATGCATTAGTAGAACGTGGCATTGATATTACGAAACGTACCACTACTCCCGAGCAACCAGAACCCATGCAACCAAGTAGTATATTACGTAGAAGAGGCAAAAGAGACAAATGGCCAAAAAATGACGATGCCGCCTTCCTACACGCGTCCGAGGCACATCACAATGCAAAAAACGATGGGAACGAGAAGGGCCTAGTGCCCAAATCACACACGGCATTAATGTCGGCACATCGAACGTCTGAAACAGCGGCGAGGCCTCCCCTATCTCCATTGCAAAGGCTCAAGCAACAGTTATCGTCGGTAGCTCATCACGTCACAAATTCGATATCAAATGCAGCAAAACATTATGCTATTATAGATTCTGGTGCTAGTGGACATTTTGGTACAGTCAACGGAGGAATGGAGCCTACAAATGAACCATCCAGCAAAGTAGTTTCCGCCGCCGATGGACAAAGTATGCCAGCCACCTCCCAAGCAATGCTACCACAAACCCAACTACGAGATGAGGCACGTCAGGCAGATATCATTCCAGGCATTATGCATAATCTCATGAGCGTTGGAAAGCTGGCCGATTCGGGGTATATCACAGTTTTTCATCCAGGAAGTCAAGGCGTCGAGGTATATGATAGCAATGCTACCACCGTTACAACAACAGGAGCACCGCCCGTCCTCCGAGGGTGCAGAGATGAAGTCGGTCTATATCAAGTACCATTAACAAACGATGCAAATGCCAACAATAATAGTATACAACATCAACAAACCACGAAGCAAGCAGCATACAACTTGTTCGAACTACCATCGATCGAACGGGCAATACGATATATGCATGCATGCGCCGGCTTCCCAACAAAAGCCACGTGGATCAAGGCTATCCGTAATGGCAACTACGTCAGTTGGCCACTGCTAACAGTAGAAAATGTAAATAAGTACTATCCAGAGACCGATGCAACACCAATGGGTCATCTCAATCAACAACGTCAAGGCGTCCGTTCTACAAAACAGAAGAAGAAGAAACAAGTTAATCTGCCACCCATCGAAGATATAGAAGAAGTCGATACGTCAAGTTTAGTGGGTAAGAAAGAACACGACGTCTACATCAAAGTTTATGACTTGAGAGGAACTGTTTACTCAGATCAAACTGGGAAGTTCCCATATCGATCCAAGCGAGGATACCAATACATCATGGTCATGATACATATCGATAGCAATCACATCTTCGTCGAACCGATCAAGAGTAGAACCTCAGCTGAGATGCAACGTGCATATCTGGTACTTATTAACCGTGTTAAGAAAACTGGGATGGAAATAAAAAAGCACGTATTAGATAATGAAGTATCCAATGACATGAAGAAACTAATTGAGGAAACATGCAAGTACGAGCTGGTACCTCCAGGATGTCACCGTCGTAACGTTGCAGAAGTAGCCATCAAAATATTCAAGAATCACTTCATATCCATCCTTGCTGGTTTAGATCCATCATGTCCATTATATCTTTGGGATCGTTTTCTACCACAAGCTGAGCTTACCTGCAACCTACTCAGGCAATCCAATACAGTACCTACAGTATCAGCCCATGCACATGTGCACGGCCCATTCGATTATATGCGTACACCACTTGCACCATTAGGATGCCCATGCCAAGTTCACGAGCAGCCTTCTAGCCGTGGCACATATGCACCACATTGTATATCTGGCTTCAATTTAGGTACATCAGATGAACATTATCGATGTTGGATATGTTACATCCCTGAAACAGGAGCAGAGAGAGTAAGTGAGACTGTATTTTTCAAACATAAATATATCACCAATCCTAC
>Ga0213864_10000934_pt1 | contig 13311 bp, 23 predicted proteins | sample PICome_5_FD_160078 | JGI IMG/M metagenome (GOLD analysis project Ga0213864, IMG submission 160078) | Coastal seawater microbial communities near Pivers Island, North Carolina, United States - PICO247 | ecosystem: Environmental > Aquatic > Marine > Coastal | place: USA: North Carolina... | reverse complement strand
ATCTCGAGCGTGACACACAAACACCAATGACACGCTTAAACTACGTTAAACTCAAAAAACAGGAGATCTAATATGAGTAGAGTAACTAAAAAATTCTTAATTAAACTTGCCCCAATTGCTATTGGAGTTGTATACACATGGATTGCATTGGAACTTGGTGGTTTTGTATCTGAAAGATACGGAGATCCGTTGTATGGATTGTTCACTATAGGATTCATGGTTATAGGCCCTATGGTAATTTATATGCTACGTGAAACTTGGTTACAAGCCAAGCGTGAAGTAGAGTATGAAAACGAACTTATGATCAACACATTAAAGGATTCATAATGTTTAACTTTTATCACGTTTGGTTAATTGACAGTGAAGGACGCAAAATAAAGCACATCGACACTGTCAAATGTATCAGCGAAAGCACTGCGGAACAGCAGTGCTTTAATAAGTTTGGTTCTGCGAGTAAATACAGTGGATGGGGTAGAGATAACTTTAAGGCGGAAAAATGTTAGAACAAATATTATACAATGAAATGACCTACTGGCTGTTGGGCACAGCCGTAATTTTTACTTTTGTTGGACGCTTCACTGCATATAGAGATGCATTGCAGGATGTAGTAGCAGCAACAATTGATAGTTTAATCGAAGATGGATATATCAAAACCGAAGGCGAAGGTGAAGATATGGAAATCTTAAAACATTGGGAATACAGAGATGAGTCATGATTTTTTAGGTATTGAAGATACTTTAGAAGAAGATGATTATGCTGTGGTTATTGGTAAGGATGGTACTCTAAAAGGATTGTATATTCCTAATGACGATGACGCAGAAGTTCCTGAATCAGTTTGCTACTTTTTAAAAAAATACTGGGGCATTGATGTAAATGACCCTGAAACATTTCCTACGATACACTAATGACACCAATAGAAATTCACGAATATAAATTACGGTGGAGACCTGGATACACTGTTAGATTACACAGTGACCTAGACTGGCGTGGTAAAGATTGGTGTCGTAAACATTTAGAACGGCATCAATGGAGTTTTGAAAAATGGACCAATGTTTATGAACATACTTTTTGTTTTGAAAATGAAGAACACGGTAAACAATTCGAAAAACTTTGGCCAGAATTTACAAATCAATAAGTAATAATATGGACCCAAAAATTACAAGAACAGAAGCAGTATCTCAATTAGCAAGTTTAGCACAGGAAGTTGAAATCACAGATCCAATTGATTGGAAGAGTTTGAACATCACTGAACAGGATGCATATGAATTGATGGCCAACAGTGTTTTAGATCAATTTAGTACTATTGAAGACAAGTTTAAAGAGCCGATTATGATGTCAACTATTGTGAAACTGTTGGTAGAAAATTTTGTTTTGAATATTAAGTTGAATAAATGATACACAAAGGACATATCAAACCCTCTTGGGACATCGAAGAGTTCAAGGCTTTGGATTATAAGTTTGATACTCACAAAGATGATGATCTTCTCAATGATTTTGCCAGTGTTGGGCATAGTAAAATGTACATGACATTGTACAATTACTTCCAACCAAATCCTTTTCCGCCAGTGGTGTTTGATTATATTGTTCCTCAATTTGATATTACAAATGTAAGTGTGGCAATCAACTTGTTCACACCTGGACAGTACCTGCCACTACACAACGATTTGTATGGCAAGTATAAAACATTTCACGGATTGAAAAATCAAAACATTAGACGTTTTGTTGTTATGCTTGAAGACAGTGTGCCAGGACAAATTTCACAAGTGTGTGATGAAACATATGGCGAATGGCGAGCAGGTGACTGGTTTGGCTGGGACAACGATGATCCACATGCTGTATACAACTTCAGCACTGTATGGCGCTATGGTATACAAATCACTGGTGTGCCTAAAGAAGAACAAATGGATTTAAATTTAGGTTGACAAATCAGTTAATCTTTGCTATAAATAATCATGTATAAAATTCTAAGGATAGGCAAATGAAAAGGTCAATTTTTACAGCAGCAGCCGTAGCACTTATGGCTACCACAGCATCAGCTGAAACACGCTATGCTACTATTACAAATATTAAAACTAATTATCAAACAGTTTGGCAAAATGTACCTAGCACACAATGTCAAGATGTACAAGTTCCGATTTATGGCACAGTACAAGGACAAGGTGCAACAGGTGGAGATGTGCTAACTGGTATGATTATTGGCGGTATCTTAGGTAAAGGTGCAACTGGTAAGGATAATGGTGCGGCAGCAGGTGCTGTAATTGGTGGTATTATTGCTGCTGACAATGGCAATAAAAGCAAGCAAGTTATTACTGGTTATACCACAGAGCGTCAATGTTCAGAAGTAATGGTACGACAGGAAACTCGTCAAGTGAAGAACTATCGTATCACATATGAATGGGACGGTATTAGAGCACGTAGTTATACATACAATCAGTACAATGTAGGCGACCGTATTCCTGTATCAGTGAGCATTGTTGCACAATGAGTGGATACAAAATAGATGAAGTCATTCATTTGCTTTATCAGATCAATTTACGCCTAAAACGTATTGAAGATCAAATGGGAATGGACGAGCAGGAACTTGAAAATATTCTAAAAGATTTAGAAGAAGAACTAAATGTACCTGCTCCATCAAAACCTAAACTTACAGTGGTTAAAGACGATAGCGACACAAACGTTTTTGATTTTACGCCACGATAAACAAGATAGCACTCCTACCAATGGCGTTGAGGTAGAGATCACACGGGGACTATCAAGGTTTTAGGACCTACGCTACTAGGGACAGTTGGCCGAGTGGTCGAAGGCGCTCCCCTGCTAAGGGAGTAGACGTGAAAGCGTCTCGTGGGTTCGAATCCCACACTGTCCGCCATGCCGCTTTAGCTCAGCTGGTAGAGCAACTGATTTGTAATCAGTGGGTCGGGGGTTCAAGTCCCTCAAGCGGCACCATACTTCCCAAATAAATAGAGTAATGCACGGACACATAGTTTTATTCAACGCAAGTCATTTTGAACGTAGATCAAGTGGTGCCTATAGGACTGCTAATATCCTGCGTGATATGGGTTATGAAGTTGAAGTAGTAGACTTTTTTGAACAATGGGATATAGAAAAACTCAAACAGTACGTCAACAAAATTGTTTCGACAGACACTGTTGCATTTGCATTTAGTTATACATGGATGATCCAAGACATTGTTGGTGATTATGTTCAATGGCTCAAAGAAACTTTTCCTAATAGAAAATATTTCGCAGGCGGACAACAACCATTCCAAAAATACGAAGGTTTTGATTTAGTTTGCACAGGATTTTTTGAATATGCAGCTGAACCTATTGTTGATTATCTGTTCAACAACGGACCGCCACCAAAACATACTATGATACACAATGGTAAAACAATGTTGGTGAATGGAGATACAGATTATCCTGCACACAGCATTAGAGATCTCACAGTCACATATAATCACACCGACCATATACAACCATTTGAAGCACTAACCATTGAACTCAGTAGAGGTTGTAGATTCAAATGTAAATATTGCAGTTATGCTTTTTTAGGATTTAAAAAAAGTGTATTTCGTGATCCTGAAAATGTTAGAGCAGAGTTGATAAACAACTACAACCTATACGGAGTAAAAAATTACATCATTGCTGATAGCACAGTAAACGATGATGATGACAAATTGCGTATGATAGCAGACGTTGTTGAAAGTTTGCCATTCAAACCAAACTTCAGTGCTTTTGTTAGAGTTGACCTAGTAGTGGTTAGACCATATCAAATGGAATTGTTAAAACGTGCTAGAATATGGGCACATTTTTATGGTGTAGAAACTTTTCATCCTGTGGCTGCGAAAGCAATAGGCAAAGGTATGTCACCTAGTAAAATAAAACATTGTTTAATTAATATGCGAAGGTATTTTTTAGATCATTTAGGTTTATATCGAGGCAGTATTGGTTTGATTGCAGGATTACCAGGAGAGGATGAAAAAAGTTGGCGTAGAACTCAAAAATGGATGAAGAAGAATTGGCACACAGAATCATGGCATTGGTGGCCATTGGACATGAGCAATGATAGTAGCAACGATACTACAAATAGTTTATTCAGCGATGATCCGGGGAAGTACGGATACAGTAAGATATCCGATCAAGAAACTATTAATGCATTAAAACAGCAATACGAACAGTTTGGTAAACTTGCACATCATAGACTCGATGATGACTATTTCTTTTGGCAAAACGATCAAACCAACTTTTATGAAGCAAGCATGTGGTGTAGCAAAATGTTTGAACCAGAAAATATTTTTACTTATGAGGGAAATTTTTACTTAATGAATAGATTAAGTAGTGTGGCAAACCTACGAGATGCTCTGTCTCTTAAAGTAAACTTTTGGGATGACAAAAAAATAGATACGTCTACAGATCCTGATGTGTTAGATTTGTATACGACTAAAAAAATAGAAAGCAAACACAACCAATGAGCAATAATAAAAAAATTAAGGCACTTCAAGGCTTGTGTTTCTTTGGAGGGCCTTTGGTACTACTGTTCAATTTCAATTTTACCTATCTATTGTTGTCTTGGTTGTTTAGTTGGATTGTTGTTCACATTGGAATCAGTGTAGGTATGCACCGTTGTTTTAGCCATACCAGTTGGCAACCACGTAATAAATTTATTTTGATTGTGCTACACTTTTTAGCACTTATAAATGTAGTAGGCAGCAGTATAGCATGGACTGGCACACACAGACAACATCATGCTTACAGTGATACTGATCGCGATCCACACAGAATAGAAGGACAAACCGCTTGGACCAAAATAAAATATTGGTTCAATTATTGGCCGACACACAAAGTAGAACTGCGTTTTGTAAAAGATTTAATACGTGATCCTTATCACAAGTTTTTTCACAAACATTACTTTACTATTTTATATGCTTACATGCTCGCACTGTATTTCATACACATAGATCTTTTCTTATACGGATTTGTGGTTGCCACAATGTTCAGCTTACACACCATTAGTTGGATCACAGTTGGCGCACACATATTTGGACACCAAGATCACGACGTAGACAGCAGCAAAAACACTTGGTTCATGGGACTATACATGTGGGGAGAAGGTTGGCACAACAATCACCATAAGGCGCCATGGAGTTATGCGTTTGGATGGAACCGCGGACAACCTGACTTCGGTAAATGGTTAATTGAAAAACTGGCAAAACCTGATTCACTAAAAGGTATAAATTATTATGATAAATGAAATTGTATCTTCGGGTAGAGTAAGATTACATGTATTTGATCATGACAATGCTGAGTTTGAAAAAGTAAGACAGAAATGCTTACAAGAAGATAATTGGCTACGTGAAAATTATACAAAAGAACGTTGTATAGTTGAAGATCATAAACTTTTTTGGATTGCTTACTTAGACGATAAACTTTGGCACTTCAGTGGCTTGCTTGAACTATCTCCACATGTTGCCAGAATACTCAATAGAACTTATATGTTTCCTGAATGGCGTAGTCCAAGACAAATTACATATCATCATGATCAACTTGCTAACCATGTAATTCCATTAATAGAACAAGTATTAGGGTTTGAATACGATTTACTGTTTTTCAGTATGCAGAGACGCAAACGTGGATATCAAATTGAAAAACAATCTTGGTGGGAAAATGTTAAGCGTAGCTGGATGAGTGTCACAGATAAATGGCAATCATTTGATGATGGACTTGTTAGGATATATCCAGACGAACAAGAAAGTTGTTATCAAAATGTAATGTACAAAAGCAATGGTTATACACTACAGGACTGGGGTCCGCGAATTATTACCTATGAAGAATACATTGAAAAATTTTACAAAAAAGATGAAGATTTTTTTGTTTCTTGGCAATAAAATGGTTGACCTTAGTGCATTTATTTGCTATATTATAAACATAACAAAGACGACGGTCCGAGTTAGATAGTGCAAGGAAACGATGCTTCACATAGGCATTAACTTGACTCACACGCTGTGGTGGCGCTGTAAGACTTAGGCGACTAAGAGTTGCAGAGAAAGTAGAATTAACCATTCTATTGTGAGGTTCCGCTGGATATGTAGACAGGATATGTCAAGGCGGTTGTGGGTAATCCTTAGTCCCACCTATCACATATAAATAAAACGAAGGAATTTTTTACATGTTCAAGACTAATACAATATGTATAATATGTTGGCCACCGGAAAGGGGTATGTCTTGACGTGACTTTTAAAAAAGTTATTTCAACAGCCCCTAGTAATTAATTTTATTAGGGGCTTTTTTATGCAGGTGCGCTACAGTCGGAGAGGTAGGCTGGTCTCCAAAACCAGTGCGTTAGCTGAGCGAGTTCGAATCTCGCCACCTGTGCCAAATGCTCTTGTAGCTCAATTGGTTAGAGCGCCCCGCTCATAACGGGTCGGTTGCAGGTTCGAGTCCTGCCGGGAGCACCATTAACGGAGTATAGCACAGCCTGGTAGTGCGCTGCATTTGGGATGCAGAGGTCGTAGGTTCGAATCCTACTACTCCGACCATTTCTCTTAATAAATATTTTCATGTTCAAAGCTGTAAAAGAAACTATTTGGCATCTCACTTGCGGAAAATGCAAGAACTGGTTCACCTATGCAACAATGGAAAAAATGTGTATTGATAGATATACGTTTCACTGCCCGCATTGTGGACATAAAGGGGGTTGCGAAGTAAAAAAATGATAAAACATTTAATAACTGGAGGTTGCAGCTTCAGTGCAGACAATTTTTGTTGGCCAGTGCATCTAGCAGAACAACTTAACATTACGCACGATCAAACCGGTGTAGGAAGCAGTGGCAACGATTTAATTTCTCGTAAAGTTATAAGACAGGTATATGATTGTTTACAAGCAGGAATGTCTCCTGAAGAAATGTATGTAGGCGTTATGTGGAGCGGCCCTGGCAGAAAGGCTTTCTATGTTGAATCAGATGATACATTAAAGTTATGCAAACCTTACATCAGTGATACCAGTCCTCATATATGGCCTGAAGGATCAAACCCGCACGGATGGGTTTTGATAAATCCTTTTTTTGATAACAAATTTGCAATGGGATATTACAGAACTTATAATAATTCAATCCAAGATCAAATAGAAACCTATGAGCATATGTTGAGATTGCAATTATTTTTAAAGAGTTATAGAATAAAATACTTTTTTTCAACCTATACAGACGAAGTGCTAAAAGACCCAAAAGATAGTGCAGTGTTTGTTGATCATTTAAAAGATCTCATTGATTGGAATAGATTTCTTCCAGTTAAAAGTATGCATAGTTGGTGTACAAAAAATTATCCAGATTATTTTCCAGTGAAAGTTGATCCACATCCAGGCAATTTTCAACACAAACAATTTGCTGCCGAAGTAATAGTGCCTTGGTTGGATGAAAGCAATGCGTAAATGTATTGTGCCATGGACACAAATAGAAGTTTGTGCAACAGGTTTTGTTAGACCTTGTGCAGAATATATGCATGACTTTGTCAATGAAGATGGTAGTAAAACTGATTTAAATGATGCAAACACCACACTAGAAAGTGTTTGGAACAATCACGAATATAAAAAATTAAGACAACAATATATAAATGGCGAAGAACCTGAAGGTTGTAGTAAATGCTTCACACAAGAAGCACAAGGGATACTGAGCAGACGTCAACGGGAAATGGAAGTGCATGGTAAACACTTGCACCTTATGGACTCATTAGATGCACCTGATCCTGTGCTGTTTGATGTTAAGTTAGGCAATCACTGTAATCTACAGTGCAAAATCTGCAACAGCGAATTTACAAAAAAGTGGGAACAAACCGAACTTGAGTTATTTGGACAAGTTATCAATCCCAGCTACGGCAAAGATTGGGTCACACAAAAACAAAACTGGGATAGCATTGTAAACATAAGTGAAAACCTAGAGGTATTATATCTCAGCGGTGGAGAACCTTTTTTAATCGACGATCATTACACATTGTTGGATCATTTGATTGAAACTGATAGGGCAAAAAATATTTGGATCAAATTTCACACCAATGGCACATTCAAACTAACGGATAGATTACTGAAAATATTTTCAAAGTTTCAGCGTATACAATTACATTACAGTATAGACGATGTGGGTGCCAACTATGAATATCAGCGTCCTCCTGCAAAATGGAGCAGACTAGAAGAAAATTTCAAACATGCTATGCAACAAGATGTTGATGTAAAAATTACATACACAGCAGGATTGCTTAACAGTTTAAGTGGCACAGCAATGGAGCAATGGTGCGATACCATAGGATTTGATATCGATAATCTTGTATGCAATTTTTTACATGCTCCAATTTATTACAACATAAGTATGTTAGACAGGCAGCAAAAAGACTATCTAATAGAGCATTTAGGCACTGGTGTAATCGACAACGAAGTGCGTAAATTTATGGAAACACAGCATCACAAAGAAGTAAAAAACAAAGATTGGCAAATTAATTCAAGAAAAGAGCTTGACAACTTGCGTAAGTATGTTATAAGTAAGCTAGACAGTAAGAGCAAAGTAGCTCTTGTAGATGTCAACCCTGTAATAGCAAAACTGGTGAATGCAAATGAAAACATGTGTCTTACAACGTAATAAACGATCAATCACAGTAGATGTGACACACGACGGTGCTGTGTTTAATGAATATGATATGTTGGATTTTGAAACTAGCAAACAGTTTCATGATCGCAAAAAAGCTGAAAGTTATTTCCAAAGCCTAGTTTATGCTGGTTATAAGGAGGCACTGGCATCATGAGAATACATGATCTTACAGCAGAACAGTGTGAAATGTTGGACCGTCTTTGGGCATGTGACACTGTTGAAGAAATCTATGAGTTGTTTCAAACATTAAGCGAAGACAAATATAAAATGGCATTGACACTTCATCAATTAATGATTCAAGAAATTGAGGAAGTAGATAATGATGTAAACAATACAACACAAGCTCGTAATCTTTTGGCTGGCATAGGCGTAAAATGTTAGATGATCACGCTGCAAAACTATTTGCCAAAAACATAAACATGATGGTGCCGTGGTATCTCATGGCATCATATGCATACTACGAACAAGATGACGCTATATTCTCAGATGGCTTCTTTGACGAAATGGGCAAAACAATGTTGGCCTGTTGGGATGACATTGAGCACTTCCACAAAGAATATATCAGCAAGGGCGATTTGGAAGCCGGCACTTTCCTAGGAAAGTATCCAAGTCGTGTAGAAGGTGGGTTAGCAAGTTTGCGTGAAGCATACTTTACAAAAAACGGAACTGTGCGAAAAACACCCAAATTAACTTGACAATATATGATTCAGCATATATAGTTAAAAAGTTGAGGAGATATAATGGCAAGAGCAAATAAGGCAGCAGCAAAACCTAAAAAGAAAACAGTACGTCTTAAACGTAGAGCAAGTCTTTGGGAACTTATGCCAACGAACAAGGGTTGGCATGGTGCACATTATTATGTGCATTACGAAATCGAGTCTAAGGATTGGCTAAATGTTTGCAAAAACTATATTAAAAAGAAGTACGACAAGAAGATTGTTAGTGCTATTAATAAGCTACCAGATTGGAAGATTGGTGGGAAAAGTCATTATGCATGTGCGGCTTATTGTGAAGAACATCACCCGGAACTGATTCCAGACTTTTACGAAGGCAAGTTTGATAAATGGGTAATGCAACTTGCTGAAGAAGGGGCTAAAGTTGTAGAACAAAAGAAAGCAGAAGAAAAAGAAAAAAAGAATGTGTATGTACCTAGTATTCAAGAACGTATTCGCGAACAAGCTATCGACGCTTGCGATGCGATTGAAGAATGGTTAGATGGATTTATTACTGATAAGAAAAACTTTGATCCTAAAGGGTTTGACTTTACAAATCATTTTGCCAAGTATAAGGTGACTCAAGCACATGCACGTAAGATCAAAGGCTTTTATCAAAACGAGTACGAAGAAGCACAGTTAATTCAAAAGCTACCTACGCCGGGTGAAATCAATCGTTGCAAGGATGAGTTTGAAAAAGACCAACTACAGCAGCTTAGAGAAGGCTACAGTCACCTGACTAAGAAAGATGCTAAAACATACTTGACTGCATTAGAGACGCTACACGGCGCTTGTAGCGTGGTTATAGACGCTGCTAAAGCTAATCGTAAGCCACGTAAAAAGGCACCACCTAGCAAAGAAAAAATGATTGCAAAGGTGCAGTATAAAGAACGTGATGATAAATTGCAAATTGTAAGTGTAAATCCACTGGAACTAATTGATGCACAGGAAGTTTGGGTGTATAATACTAAAACACGCAAGTTGGGCAAGTACATTGCAGCAGAACATGCAACAGTAAAAGTCAAGGGCACAACATTGTTGTATTTTGACGAAAAGAAAAGCGTTCAAAAAACACTTCGCAAACCTGAGGAAACACTCAAAGAGTTTAAAAAAGCCTCCAAGGTCAAATTGCGTAAATTCTTGGACGAAATTAAAACAACAGATATTAAGTTAAATGGTAGACTTAATTCAGACACAGTAATCTTAAAAGTATATTAAAGGAAAATACATGCCACTAGTACCAATCGTAGTTGAAAGCGAAAGCAAAGGCGAACGTTCATATGACATCTACAGTCGTCTTTTAAAAGACCGTATCATTATGATGCAAGGTGTTGTAGAAGACACTATGGCAAATCTAATTGTAGCTCAAATGCTATTCTTAGAAAGTCAAAACCCAGACAAGCCTATTAAGTTGTACGTGAACAGCCCAGGAGGTAGTGTCACAGCAGGACTTGCAATTTATGACACCATGCAGTTTGTTAAAACACCTGTGCATACAATGGTAATGGGTCAAGCAGCAAGCATGGGTAGTTTTCTTGCGCAAGCAGGCGAACCAGGTAAGCGTTTTGTACTGCCAGAATCACGTACAATGATTCATAGAGTATCAAGTGGTACACGAGGCACAAGCGGTAGTGTACATGTACAAGAGCTGGAGTTTGAAGATGCTCGTCGTCACTTTGAAGAAAGCAAACGACTAAACAATCGCTTAACTGAGTTGTATGTTAAACATAACAGCAAAGGCAAAGAGTTTGAAGAACTATTCGAAACTATGAAGTTTGATACTTTCTTGAGTGCAGAGGAGGCAGTTGAAAATGGATTCGCAGACCAAGTCATTGAAAGTCGCTGATACAGTAGCGGCACTCAAAGGTATTCCTACTAGAGAAGAACTGTTCGAACTGCTCAAACGAGAAGTAGTGGAAATTACATTTACTAAGTTGAATGGCGACGAGCGTGTCATGCCTTGCACACTAATCGAAAATATGCTACCTCCTGCAAAGAAAGACGATCCAATGAGTCAAAAAAAGATTCGTGAGATTTCTGACAAAGTAATTGCAGTATGGGCAATAGAGTCTAATGCGTTTCGTAGCTTCCGTTATGATCGTGTTAAAAAGGTGCAAGTTATTCCTTACGGAAATGGTACAGAAGATGGCGCCAACTATTAAACATATAGATAAAGCATAATATAACACAATAAATACAAGATGACATTAGAACAACTTGAACGACAGGTGCTGATGTGGAATAGAGCCGCAATTCTAGCACCTATTTTTTTTACTGGCCTGCTAATGGTGGCTTGGCTGCTAAGTTTTTGTAGCACACAAACTCTATTTTTTATTGCCTGCGGATTGTATTTTGCCACAGCAGTTATTTGGTGGTGGTGGACTATGAAAAGTATACACCTATTGGTTAAAACACTTTCCAGCACAAGAGAAGGTGTAATAGAAGTAGCAGCAGAACTCAAAAGTATTCGAGAAGAACTAAGTGTTGACAACTTCCAAGATAAGTAGTATATTATTAGTACAGTGGACTAGGTGTTCGACCCACTATAAACATTCCGCACACTCCAGTAGCCGAGGAGTATAATATGAGTTACTACAGTACAAAAACATACGGGCACAACATTGGATTGAGTGCCTGCTTTAGACAACCTAAAGCACATAGCCATTGCAGATTTTTACACGGATATAGTTTGCAATTCAAGTTTACATTTGAAGCAAAATACCTAGACGAAAAGAATTGGGTAGTTGACTTTGGTGGATTGAAGCCACTTAAAGCATGGCTAGAAGATACCTTTGATCACAAAGTTGTGTTAGATGAAGACGATCCTGAAATGGCAACTTTTAAAAACTTAGAAGAAAAAGGTTTAGCTGAACTTACAATTCTAAGAGGAGTTGGTGTTGAAAAGTTTGCAGAACATGCATTCATGTTTGCTGACGAGTTAGTTCACAACATGACGGACGGACGCTGTCGAGTTGTTGAAGTAGAATGTGCTGAGCATGGAGCAAACAGTGCAATCTACAAAGCAGACTAAAACTTACATTCCAGGCGAGACAAAAGCACAACGTAAAGCTCGCAAGGCATTAGAAAAAGCAAACAAAACCCGCATTGTAGAAAGTGCGGTTTATAAACAAGCATCTTCATTAGATAAACACATTGTTTGTTTGAAATGGGGTACTAAATATTCAGCAGATTATGTCAACAAACTGTATAACATGTGCAGTAGACATAGTCAACAAAACTATCAGTTTCATTGCTTTACAGATAATGCCTCAGGAATACAAGATGGAGTAATTATCCATCCATTGCCTAATATTGACAAAATACAAGGATGGTGGTTTAAACCTTGGTTTTTCAGTGACGAATTGCCTATTAAGGGCACACTATTATTTTTAGATCTTGATGTTGTAATATGCAACAACATAGATAGATTTTTTAATTTTGAACCTGATAAAGATTTTGTGATAATTAGAGATTTTAATAGAAGTATTAGAGCTCAATGGGATAGAGTCAACAGCAGTGTATTTAGATTACGCATAGGCAGTCGAGCTTATCAATATCAAGATTTTCTAAAAAACAAAGACCACAACATAAAACGTTTACCTGGAGACCAAGATTGGATGTATAGGGGAGCAAGGCCTTTTGTATTTTGGCCAGATGAATGGGTGCGTAGTTATAAATGGGAAATGCGTGATAGACGAGATTTAGAATTACGCAATGGTGTTAGGGTTTTTAAAAATATAGGTTATCCAAAAGTAGAAAAGCAACAGAGTATTGCAGTATTTCATGGTAGACCTAATCCAGAAGATTGCAAAGATCCATGGGTAATAGAGAATTGGCAATGAAACGTATTGTAAATTATATTGCATGGTACAAAAAACTACGTAGCCAGGGTTATAAACGACTTGACAGTATGAGTTGGGCTGTGTATAATAGTAAACATTACACAATTCAAGGCATATACAAATA
>Ga0213864_10000933_pt1 | contig 13315 bp, 10 predicted proteins | sample PICome_5_FD_160078 | JGI IMG/M metagenome (GOLD analysis project Ga0213864, IMG submission 160078) | Coastal seawater microbial communities near Pivers Island, North Carolina, United States - PICO247 | ecosystem: Environmental > Aquatic > Marine > Coastal | place: USA: North Carolina... | reverse complement strand
TGCGACACGCTTTACGGGCAGGTTGATGCCCTTCTTGAGCAGTTAACGAAGTCCAAATCGCTACATATTTTGATGGTTCTCGATCAAAAAAGGCGGCCACTCCGCTTCTCTGAAATCAAGGATCGAGTTGATGCATCATCGACGACGGTTTCCCGTAGGCTCGGAGAACTCATTTTGTTTGATCTCGTCGAGCGTATCAAGATAAGTGAAGAATCGAAGACGCATGAGTATGAGATTTCTGAATATGGCAAACAATTGAGTCCAATCATGCACGCGTTCTATGACTGGGTTAAGCAACGAGATTCGACTTGATTCTATGGAGAACTGCTCACATCTGCTAGCAGGATGTGGCCAATCAATGAAGCCTCAATACGACGTACATCAACGGTTTCATCAAACGATATTCCGAGATTCCTCGCCCCTTCGAGATTAATCGCTAACGATTCTGATGTTTTGGAAAGTCCGAGCCCATCGAGCAGTACATTAGCTTCTTGTTCGATGGAATCTTGATTCATCGATGTTGTCTGATCGGGAATATGGATCAACCATCCAGATGTTGACTTGTTCTGTAGACCTGCTCGCTTGAACGCTTCTGAAACGTTGTGTGTACCTGCCAACACACGCAAGAATTCAGCATCAAGTGTCCGGGCTTGTGCCGTTCCTCGTTCAGTATTTCGATTGCTCACGGTTGTCGCTGTCCAGAGTTGGCGAGACGTCTGTGCAACATCAGATCGACAAAAGACCCAACGTTGACTCGGAACAATCTTCTGGAACGATTGAACGAAGGATTTCAGTTCCAACGGCTCGTTACTCTCCCAAGACCAGCACGGAAACGTCTCCCACATTGCCGCGTCCTGTATCGACATGGCTCATCAACTCTACGCCAAATCTTCGCCATCGAGAGGCATATCATCGCTCCGTTTCTTGACCGGAGCAGACCCACTTTCACGTTGAACAACCTTCTTGACCTCAGTCATGATGTTGTTGACCAATTTTGGCCCCCAACCTCTCCATGAAGCGATTTTTTGTTGGTCGTTGTGTGTCATCGCGAGAACATCTTTTGGCGTTCGTATGCCAATCGATGCAAGTGAACGAGCACGTTGGCGTCCAACGTGACGGATTTTGACCAGTTTCAATAGATCCGATTTGCATCCATGTCGAACCCGTTGTCGAAGCGTGTCCAATTCGGACGACAACTGGGAAAGAACAGGCATGTGCTCATCAGCAAAAACATCGTCATTGAGAAGAATTTCTCGTCCTGCATACAACAACCAATCCATCAGATCAACGCGATGGTGAACATCTCCTGGTGAAACATCGAGTTGCTTTTCGATTTCTCGCATTGTTTCTTCCTCAAACCAGTGTTCAAGGCACCACGCTGATTTCACCAAACCAAGATGGCGCTCTTCGTAGGGGATGTCATACAGGAGCTCATCTTCAACCGCAGCAGCCTTGAGTTGAAGGTCGGAACCGGTGGTCAAATCCGCTGTCTTTGCCCAAAGTGATGCGAAATCAGGTGTACTGCACGCCAAATGTGTCAATCCGAATTCACTGACAACCCCATCTTGCCGTACCATTCTTCGTACTGCACGGCGCATGCCCGTTCGAAGGATGGAGGCTGAAAGAGGGTCGAGGTACAATTGTGCCACACGCTCGCCGATTGATGTTGCTTCATACTTCATTGATGGTGGTTCGCCAACTGCATCATTCCATCCACCAACGTTGTTCAACGATGATGCTGATACGAAGCCGAGAGAGGGCGTACCATGGGATGAAGGAGCAGACTTGACCTGTCGTTGTTCTTGAAGCGTAACGCCTCCAGATTCTTGTGCAACATTGACCCAAACAGGTACAGTATCATCCCAGGTTTCTTCCTCATCAATGGCTTGGTCTTGACGTCGTGATTCGTAGGATTCATCAACACCCAACCGACGTATGAAGCGTTCTTCAACCAACCAATCGAGCATTGAATCAAGCCGCTCTTGGAGTTGGTTTGTTGGCATGGTGGTGCCAAGGAATGTGGCATCAAAGAACGTTCCAATCGAATCTCGATGGAGCAATCCTCCAGTTGCGATGCAAGACAGCAGATGCATACGCATAGCTGGTTCAGCAGACAGTTTGGATGAGATGTCTTCAATGGGGCCGAAGAAGTAGCGCTCGCTCACTTCATCTGCAACCTGCCACCCGTCGGTTCCCTTACACAAGACCCATGCTTCTCCAACTGGGTCGTAACGAGGACGACCTGCCCGGCCGAGCATCTGGTGCACTTCCATGACAGGAAGTGGCCGGCTCATTCCATCATCCCAGCGTTTGATGTCTCGAACCAAGACACGTCGTGCTGGAAGGTTTACTCCTGCCGCAAGAGTTGGTGTGGCACACAACGCGAGCAGAAGACCATTCTTGAACGCGGATTCAATGCTTTGTCGTTGGCGATGTGTTAGGCCTGCATGGTGAAAAGCGACGCCTCCACGAACGCATTGAGCGAGCAGTTCGCCCATACTGGTTTGTGTTCGCCCCTCAAGAGATTCAGCGACTTGTTCGAGTTCAAGCAGACGTTCTGGTTGTTCTTTCGCAAACCGTTTTTTGACTCGTTCAGAGAGCTTTTTTGCCTCAGATTGGGCGCTACGTCGAGTTCCAACAAAGACCAGTACTTGCCCACCTTGTTCAATCGTATCTTGGACAACAATCCATGCTGGATGGCTTAAAGGGCCTTCAAGATGACGGGGAGGGGACAAAACATTCGTGCTTGAATCCAGTGAGGAGGATTGTATCTTCCTCGGTTCCAAATGACGATCATGCAATGTTGCGTATTCCAAGTCGACCGGTCTCCAATCGGATTGAACCAAAGCCGCATCAAGCCATTGAGCAAGGATGTCGCAGTTTCCAACCGTGGCCGAGAGGGCAATCAGTTGAGCGTTTGGCCGCAACGTCCGCAATCGCGTTAAATTGATTTCAAGCGTTGGACCTCGAGAAGCATCGTGTAGAAGATGAAACTCATCAGCAACGACAATCGAAACATTGCTCATCAATTCCGAACGGCTCCGCATAAGGGAATCGAGTTTCTCAGATGTACAGATCAAAATATCAGAATCATCGATGTTTTTGGCCTCTGAGGTTGCATCTCCAATACCCAGGCCAATCTTCAGGCCAAGATGTTGGCCAATCTCTTTCAGTTCCTCAAATTTCTCACTTGCGAGAGCTTTCAGTGGAACGATGTACACTGCACGTGAACCTGGATTGAGATTCAGAAGTTGATTCAAGATGGCTATGTAAGCAACAAGTGACTTGCCAGATGCAGTTGGAATTGCTAGTAAAATGTTGTTCTGATGAAACAGCGGTTTCATTGCTTCATGTTGAGGCGGATGGAGGTATTTGATGCCCCATTGTGAATCAAAAAACTCAATCGCTTTGCTGGGCAAAGAGAGGTTCTGAATCGACCTTTCTTCCTCGCCCATAACCGTAGGTTACGCCAACGGCTGAAAAGGAATGCGCTTTGGCTATGATGCCGACACGCCTAAGTCCTTCCAGTCCTTACGACGTTTATGGACGAACAGACCGAACTCCTGATTGAGCAACGCCTCTCTGTATTTTCAGATGAACCTGACCTCAACGACTGGTTTGAAGTCATGTGCGGGGCGGCCATGGCCGTTCTTGGTTTGTTCCATCTTGTCACACCGGGCGAACTTGTCGACCCTGATCTTATGCGATGGTTTGCAGCTTCTGTGGTTGCAGCAGGTGCCGTTTGGGCTGGACATGGCCTCAAAGATATGGCTGTCAAAGAGATGCGACGCTCTGCAGCCATGATGGAATTGAGCGCATCAACCTCCTCAAACAGCAGCATTGACCACGGTCTTATTCGAGATGTTCTTCTCAACCCTGATGCGTACAAAGAATTCCTCACGAAGGCCTACGAAGAGGCCTGGGAAGATGGCATCATTACTGAAGACGAACTATCGGATTTGAAGCAGTTTCAAAGCGCACTCGGTATTAGTGACGAGGAAGCAGAGGACATTTCGAAGAAGGCAAAGAAAGCTACCTCAGAAGAGTGATGTCCAAATTGTTTGATGAGGAGCGTATACTTCAGCCAATTTCTTGGCTTTTCGTCTACGGTTTTCATCGTTGATGACGATGGCAAGTCCGATGAGAATCGAAGTAAAAGCCACAGAACCAGCGTTTGGAAGAATGCCATTTGAGGAGCGAAGTGCGCTGAACGATGGCGTGTCATCTGCATCGAATTGGTTCGAATAATCCACCTGCAAGTCGAGTAAATCCAACTCACAATCACACAGTGTGACCGTAATGCGCTCTGGATACAGTGAGGTTTGCAATCGCTTCCAAGAAGCATCATCGATACCAGCAGGACGTGTCGACCAAGTCGGCGATGATAAGGATCCAAACGAAGAGGTTGCAATCATGGCAGTATCGATGTGATGAATTGAATTTGTTGGTTGTTCATCAACGACCAATAGGGCTTCCAGCATCATCAAATCAAGAAGCAACGCACGTGTTGCGATAATTGAAAACTGGACGATTTGTTCATCCAGTCCATCGCTTACTCTTCCACTCCTCGCATCTGAAATTTGACTGAAGACGAGTTGATCGATTCGCAGTTCATCGAACCCTGCCGCAGACAGTTGCCAACGACCATCTTCTCGCTCATAGGCTGAATCGATTTCCAACCAGAGACCCAACGATTCTCCATCTCGAATTCCGAATGTTGCTCCAACGTGCTCGACCATGGTTGCTTCGGGAGTGGCTGGACTCGACACATCCCATAGCTGTTGGACGCGTTCGTCAAGAAGTTCTTCCAACGACCACTCCGTGTCCGATTGCATTTCATCAGCCATCGTCCATAGTGGGCTGACGATACCACTCAAGAAAAGCATGACAACGGCAGGAACGAAGATGTAAAATCGAAGACTATTGGATGTTGTTGAACGATAAAATTGTGCAATAAAGAAGACCAAGAGACCAACAATGGGAATGATGAACAAACCGCTCTGTGTCGATAATTCAGTTTCTTCCCCAGTTGAGAAATCGAAGAATTGTGCTTCGTATGTGACTTTGCCTTCAAATTCAGAAGAATCGGTTGGCCCTGAACTTTCGACTGCATAAACTCCGCTCCAAATGTAGGGTTGGAAACGGTCGCTTTGACCGTTCAAACAGAACACATAGTCGCCAGGATCAAGCGCCCGCCACCGATAATTTGTCAAGATCTCATCGCCTTCGGCTTTGGTGATGATTTCCGGTGCAGCGACTTGAAGTCCTCCTGCCGTTCTCAAACGATGGACACCGTTGCTCTGTTGCAGTTCGAGTGGAACATCTTCCCATTGGATGAGAATACGCATTATTTCATTCGATTCAACATTGAACGACCAGCAATCGGAATCATCGCTCACAAGCGCCCCATAATGAACGTCTTCGAGTGAAGTTGATTGCGGCTGCAAGGAACTTGTCGGCTCATCGACATCCTTGGCTGCTACATTTTCCGACCAAGCGATATCAAGTTCGATGAACGATGAACCTCGAAGATGCAATTCCCATGTTGATGGGCGGTCGACGGTGAAGACGATGCGTGCCCGAACCACATCGTCAGGCCAAAGAAGGCGACCTTGATCGAGATTCAATGGTTCATCCTCCCACCGATGGCCGGTTTGTGTACCGGTGCTTGGAATTCCTGTATCTTCAGTCTCCAGAGTTGTGATGCTCGAGCCGATGATGAGTTTGACTTCCATCTCGGGTGTGTACACGCCCAAGGCATCCCCTTGGACACGCAAATCGATGAAGAGTTCATCCAACAAATCGGGTAGGATAGCAAGTTCGGTTTGCGTAGGCGTCATATCGAATTCAAGAGCTATAGATTCGGGCATCAACGGATTTGCTTGCACGGAACCAGAGATGATCTCTTCTCCAATCGGTACCGGTGTTAACTGGCAATCATCATCTGAATCGCAAGAAAAATACAGTGTGCCTCCAGATTCTTGGTCGGTTAGTGAACCGCTGGCAGGAATTGAAGTCATGCAGAGGAGAATCAAGACAACAGTCCATCCTCTCCTCATTTGCATGGATTCACCCCGTCTCTCCGAGATATGATGACTTGTTTAGTTTGCTTCCTGCGTGTTCACTACGTCAATCAGTATTGTCGAGCACGCTCTGCATCGAAAACGTCCGTTTGCTTTTCGTTTTCTTGGATATTGATTGTCACAGGTCTTACACACCCACAACCACGTTGCGGTTCTCTGCCGAAGGTATTGGGTGAATTCACGCCCTCGTTCATGTCCGTCGTGTGGCCACATCGATTCTAAACGACGAAAAGCAGTGTCATGGAATCGATTTCCCAACGCATGGAGGTACTCATGAAAGAGAACAAATCGAGCGTAATCGTTCCACGAATCCTTTAACAAAATTGGGTGAAGATCAATGGTTTCCACATCGTCCGTCTTCAATTCAGTGGCATTTAGACCTCTTCGAAATCGTGTCACACCATGACGTTGTGTTGCATTTCGTCGCAAAACTGCGAGAGGAATCGATTGCAAGGCATTCAGGCGTTCTTCGCTCTCAAATCCCATCGTTTTCATTTCATCGAGTACTTCATCCTTCAAAGTCATCAAGACGCTCGCTTGCTGACTGGATGGTTTCGCCATGACTGAACCTCAACTCCACCGATGATAAGCAGGATGTCCTTCTTTGACGGCAACGAACAACCCCTTCCCAGTTGCGCAAACCTTGTCATTTGCTGTTAATTCCATTCGGACATGCACTCTATCCTCTCCAATCTCTTCAGGATAGGCTTCAATGTGTAATTCTGCGCCAAGTGGCGTTGGCCTTCGTAGCGAGACAGAATACGATGCTGTGACTGTACACGGTGGCTCATTCAACCCGTGTGTGTCCATGAGTGCGATCGCTGCTGCCCAGTTGCCGTGACAATCGAGCAGTGTTCCTATGATTCCGCCGTTGACCATTCCTGGAAAAGCCTGATGCTCCTCGGAAGGGGTGAACTTGAGTTCCAAACCGTCCCCTTTCCGATATGAATCGATTTGCAACCCCTTGTGGTTTGCTGGGCCACATCCGAAACAGATCGAAGTAGGAGCATACTGACGTTGAACACCCTTTTCCATGGGCTTGGCTTGAGAAAGCAGCCCTTAGAGTATCGCCTCTGGCTTACGCTCAATGGTTCCGAAATCCAAGGCTTTCGAAAGGCCTTTGAAAAATAGATCTTATCTTTTGATTTCCTTCTCCATGTACTTGACAAAGTGATCCAAGTGTTTGTTGTATTTCTTCACGAAGCCTTCTGGGAGTCGTGAGATGATTGAACCGCGTAAAGCCCTGATGTTGCGCCCCTTCCAGTACTTTTGCAGATCACCAAACATTTTGATGTCCATAAGTTCTTGAGCGAATGAATTCTTACAGCAACGTTTGTTGGTGTTGTTGCTTCTTGAATTGGACTTGACCTGGGTGTTTGCTGTTTGGTCATAGTTCATTGTGCTGTTTCTTCTCCCTGTTCGTTTCTTTCTACCTTTGTTCTTCTGATTCTTGCTCATGTTCTTCTATCCTCTATTGCTTTCTCGTAGTGTCAAGCGATTCCGCCATTCACCATGTCATTTCAAGCGCAGATTAGAAGTCGTCAAAGCATAGTAAAGCCCACAGGGATATTAATTACGACTCGAGACTATTTAATCCCATTGTAAGGAAGTCTCATTATTGACACATCAGAGAGCGTTGCTCGGCCTTGGCATGTTCATAGCCATGACGAGATGGGCAGAGAGATCGAACGTTGCAATTCATGCACGACCGAAAGGAATCGGCGAGTGGAATTAAACTCAAATCGTTGTTTTTTCCAACTTGAGCAAAGATTGCTTCCATTTGCTCAACATCTTGAGACACGAGATCAAGCGTTTGCTTTGTTTGTGTTTGTGTTGATGCAACCGTGTTCACACTCCACTTCCTGTACTTGAGTGAAAACTGGATGACCCTTGAATCATGTTCTCCATACATCATGAGTAGGGCTGCCTGTCGTTCTCGTTCACATCGCGTAGCTTGTCCATAGAGGTTGAACTTAACCAGCGATGTTCGATCTCGCCCATGGTGAATGAAATCAGGTGCAGCGTAAATTCTGATGTTTCCCTGAAGCACGGATGTAGTTGGTTCAATTCGTTCAATGGAACCCTCGCTAAGGAGGGCAACAAAGTGGGGGTTTTGAACAAGTTTCAGACATGTGTCGATACCCATGTCAATAAGGTGAGGTTCTGGCTCTACAACAGTAAATGATTGAGCCATATGCTGTGATTGAATGTCCTTGATTCGTCGATTTCTCCGTTGAATTGCTTTCGAATAATCCGTCTTCACCCGAGCACGAAGCAATCCATTTGACCATTGGTTACCAATTCCATGATCTTCGATGTAATCGAGAAGAACCTCACGGATTGTTTGATGCAAAAGTATCCAGGGTGTTTGAATTTGAAATGCAAGAGAAAGCAACTGACCTTGGGCATGATGTTTCGAGAGTTGAGCCAATCCGTATCGTAAGACAAAGGCTCTCGGACATCGTTGAAGCAAATTGATTCGAGTGTTTGACCACGTTGGCTGATAAGGGAACATAATGGGTTGAGTTTTCATCAACCCTCTTGAAGGCTTTCCTAAAACACTCCAATGGAGAGGAGTGCAAGTACGCCGTTGATGGTTGCCCAGATACTGATTGGGAGAAGAACAAGCCCCATGAATCTGGCAAATGTTTCAGACCCTACTCTGCCGAAGATGTTTGAAAATGGCCCACCCCAAGAAGCAATGAATCGCAGAACAAGTATGGTAAGTCCTGCGAGAAGAACATTTGCAAGCAACATCACAATGGCAAAAACGACCCCCATCCCGCCATTCAGTGCAGCAGCACCTACGCCTTGAGCAATGATTCCGGGATCAGCAAGCCACGACAACCAGCCGATGAAGATGCCTAGGAAGACATCACGTTGCATGTCTTCTTTCGGTCGCCAGTCTTGAAATGAGGATGTCGTTCTCCCGTGAATCAACGACCCAAGAAGGTCAGCCTCAAAGGGCGCCCCTCGTCGCAACGTCATGGCACACATGAAGATAAACCAAAGGAACATCAGAAGAGAAACGATGTAGGAGACAGAAGAACCGAGTGGCAGGAGGCTGACCAGAAGTGGAGGAATATGAACCATCAAGGCTCCCAAACCGCCTGCAAGGACAATGCTTGCCCAGAGGGTGCCAGGGGGCAATGGTTCCTCTGGTTTTGTCCAACCTTGTTTTGGAAGTGCAAGGAAAAGCAAGAACAAACCTGTTGGGAAAAGGACTGAGAAGTATGTTCCAAGACTTGTGGGACCTCCTCGGTCGATAGCGTCAATCGCATCGTTCATCGCTTTTGCACCTCCAGTCGGTGACTGACTCCAAGTGACATGCATGCTTCGGTCGACGAGCACCAATGAATCTGCGTTGCCTGTGGGCGAGGTTGAAACGAACTCTTGGTTGTAATCAAGAACAATTGGCCAACTGGTATTGATGGAAGAACGATAGGCCTCAACATCGCTCATCATGGAATCATCACCGATAACGATTTGCACAACGGCGACATCATCGCGCTGACCAAGCAGCAATTCAAGCTCATTGGCTTGATCCTGAGCCGATTCTGAACCAGGGGCAATCGCTCCAATCGCGAGAACATTTGCATCACCCATCAATTCTGACAAGGTCGTGAATTCAGCACCACTCGATTTGAGTTCAGCATCGATCAGCAAGGCATTTTCGTTGAGTTGCGCCTCAGTATCTAAATTGGATTGTGAGAATCCAACTGGAAGCATGAGGAGGGTCATCAACACCAATGCAATGAGAATTGGTAGAGGCATTGGTGGATCGGCGTTGAATCCTTTGTAGGCGAAGCCGATGAAGCATGCGATCGTTGACAGACTTAGCCACAACCCTGCACTTGCAAATCCATCAGATTCTGCTTCAACCTCAAATCGAATAATACCAAAAGCGTGACAATCAGCATTCGGATTTCCACTCGTTGTTTTGACACAGATTTCGAGATTTGATGTCCCCTTTTGCAGCACTTCTTTGCCCGTCCAAATCCAAGCAGTTTCGTTGTTACCTAGACTTCTCTCCATTCGGATTCTTCCGATTGAACTCTCCATGACCATGTCTCGATCACGGTTGGTTTTCACATCGTCATCGAGTGGTCCACGAAGTACCCAACTGACAGCAGGGTCACCGTCGCCATCAATGAGAACGTCATTGACACCCCATGGAAGAATCGGCAAGAATTCAATGTGGGCTCTTCGAGAAGAATCAACCCGAATGCTTGCGGATGGTTCGTAGACCTTGCCTGTCATGATGATACCACCTGCATTGGTCTCAAATCCGCCCCATTGCACGCGCGCAAGTGTTCCCTCACAGAAATGTTCAGCGCTCAACGAAATCGAGAACGTATCTCCAGCGCTGAGATCAATATCCATCATGACAATGTCGCCCGAAAAATTCTGAGGGTCATTTGATGCAATGGTATCGAGGGTGTGCGTAATGGATGATTCGTAGACCTGTGAACCACTGATACTAACCGACATCAATAATGTCGTAGAATCATCTAGGGGCGTCAGAGGAAAGGATGGATTCACACACTGAGTTGGTTGCGCAAAACCTGCTTGTGGAACCAAGTAGGCACTGAAGTATGTCGACATGTTGATCGTACCTCTCATCGAGTTCACAATCGGTTCGGAGGTCAGTGTGAAAATAGGGACGAGCCCCGAATTCGGGGGGACATCTGCGAATGCAAGCGTCGCATCAGGCCGTTCACGTTGCAAAACGGAGGTTTCAGCATCTTCTCCTTCAACGTAGAGCCTTTGTTCAAAATCCATCTCCCATTCAACGTACCCTGCTTCATAGGACACATTCTCAATGCCTTGAACAGTCGTAAGCGCTATTCCGGAGATGAACAACGTCATCAGCAGCAGGGCTATGACGTGGCGATGGCGCATGACACGCTGAGTGTGAACCAGTTCATGAACTCGGCGGCGATTTACATCGGTGTTCCCAAGTAGAGCCACATCAATGCCACACCTGCGATGATCGACAACGCATTGACTGAACCTTTGGTCAGGAAACCTCGATTTTCGAATACTGCCCCTAGGACACTGTCGATTTGGCATCCTAGGAATCCAAGTCCTGCAACGACTGCAGCAACGACGAGACTATCACTTACGGTCGTCGAAAACATGACAATGCTCGCAACGAGGGCACTCACACCGATGAGAATTCCACCGACAGTTGCAGCAAGTTGACCGTTGGGGGAGAATCCACCGTTCACACCTGCTTCGCATGGTTTGAGCGTCGTAATCATTCGAACGCGATTATCGAGGCATCCGATTTCACTTGCCCACGTATCGGAGGTAGCAACGGATACTGCAGCTGCGAACATCCACAATCCATGCTCCCAATCCTCGAAAAGAAATGCAAGCAAGGCAACCAAAGCCGGCATACCACCGTTCGCTGCAACATTGATCCATCCACGATGTCCATCCGTTGATTCGCTCAAACCGAGTTCAGTCTTCTCATCAAATCTCCATTTTGTTGCTAAGTGACTACTCAAGAGGAAACATAGCAGCAACAAGAGCCATGTCCAATGGCCAAGACAACCGACAAAGAATCCCAGAGCTGCCGCTGCAACAATACCCTGCTTGTCGAGGATACGTGCACGCATGGAAGCAGCAACAAGTCCGAAAATGAGCACTGTTGTGATGACAATGTTTCCCGAAACAAAGCCACCTGAGGTGAAATCCATAACAAGGCCTCATGTGTGACCCCAAGTGATTGGTTTTGTTCTTTGCGTAAGGTCTGCCTCGCAAAGAGGTGTTTTTGAATTCAAGCACCCTCTTCCATAGCCGCAAGGAGAACAAATCTGCCGAGGACCCAGAGCAACGAAATGAGTACACCAATCCACGTTAATTCTACAAAGAGTCCAGCGAAGGGATCAAGGTTTCCCGAAATGTAGGATACAAGAACCGAACTCCCATTCCAGAAAGCGTGACCGAACATTGCAATCCCTAACATGACTGGGAGAGAGGTGGGAAGTTGAAGGTTGGATGATTTCGAAAAGAACGATTGTTGGGTATGGAAGCCGATGTCTGTATGTGAATTGGTTGGATTGAGCGGGTTCACAAGGTTCCATTGTTTGACATCAGGTATCTGATTCAGCTGTCGGCGTTGCTCGAGGATGTGACCAATGGCATAACCGCTGCAAGCCGTCCACATGGCATGACCAGGGATTGACCCAATTCCTCTGATAATCGAAGTAAGGCCGTACGAGAATGCCATGACCTCACCTGCAAAGAGGCTCAAAAGAATGTACTGAAGATTTTCAAGCAATGCAAAACCTAATCCTACTGTGAACCCAACCTGGAATCCTCGCTTTTTCGAATCGATTAAGCCTGCTAGAGAAAAGACAGCTAAAGCCTTGCAGAGTTCTTCTCCGACAGGAGCGGAGACGATGATGGTGATGTTTTCCACCAGTGTTGCCGATGCTTGTCCTCCGCTGAGAAAGAGAACGGCACCGGGTGTGATGAACGAATTGATGATGATAGCCGGAAATGTCGAAAGCATTCCAGCAATCAGCATCGCCTCCCCTTGTTGACGAGTTGTCGAAAGGTGAAATCGAGACGATGAAAAACTCCACCAGGCAAAGACAGGCGTTGAGAAACCAATCAACCAAGCAGGTATTGCGACAAACAAGGCGAGGAGAAGAAATCCAACATTGTTCGAATCGATCAACAGTGGTGCAAACGCTACCGATGAGACAATGACGCCTCCAAGAAACAGCATCCACAAATGTTTGGCTACAGGAACCCGTAGAGGGTGTCGAGAGCGTACGATAAATTGCCGAATTCGTGTTGGAATTGGTGTTTGCAGAATCTTTGAATTTGAAAGGGAATGAACGTGGCTACCATCTGTGGTTGGCTCGGCGATGATGAGGTGCTCAAGTTTTGGTCTACGAATGTACAAAAGCAAGATCACCAAGGGTGTTGAACACAACGATCCTGCAATGATCAATGCACCATCCAACGGTCCAAAATCACCATCGAGATCCCCATCAAGGAATCCTGCTGCAATGAGGACAACAAATTGTGCGAGCACCCAAAGCAGAATGACAATACCAAGCATACGGCCAACGCTCGACCACCTTGATTCGGATTGCAGGTGTGATGTCGATGACGTGATCGAGGCCTGCATGAATGACGAACGGAACTGGACCTACATGAAGCATAGGGAGGAGTCCCGCTCAGTTCGCCCATCAGTCTTCACGGAAACAGCA
>Ga0213864_10000932_pt1 | contig 13317 bp, 9 predicted proteins | sample PICome_5_FD_160078 | JGI IMG/M metagenome (GOLD analysis project Ga0213864, IMG submission 160078) | Coastal seawater microbial communities near Pivers Island, North Carolina, United States - PICO247 | ecosystem: Environmental > Aquatic > Marine > Coastal | place: USA: North Carolina | collected... | reverse complement strand
ATGCATATATGTATTTGGTACACAGCTATTATGCTGAAGATACATCCGAAACTATAGCAACATCTTTTTATGAAAAGAAATATGCAACTGCATTGCAAAGAGATAATTTCTATGGAGTACAGTTTCACCCCGAAAAAAGTGGTATGGTAGGAGAGAAAATATTAGAGAACTTTTTAAATCTATAAGATGCGAATAATTCCAGCTATTGATATTATTGACGGTAAGTGCGTTCGGTTAACGCAAGGCGATTATAATACCAAGAAGTTGTATAATGAAAATCCGTTAGAGATCGCTAAAGCTTTTGAGGATTCGGGTATTCAGTATTTACATGTCGTTGATTTGGATGGAGCCAAAGCAAGTTCAATCGTTAATTATAAAACGCTGGAGCAACTGGCGACCCAAACAAATTTAAAGATTGATTTTGGTGGTGGATTAAAATCGGATGAGGATTTAAAAATTGCTTTTGATTCGGGCGCAAATCAAATAACTGGCGGAAGTATTGCCGTGAAAAAACCAGAGATTTTTGAGAATTGGATTCAATTGTACGGATGTGATAAAATCATTCTTGGAGCCGACTGTAAATATGAAAAAATTGCAGTTAGTGGATGGTTGGAAGAAAGTGATTTGAATGTTATTCCGTTTATTTCAAAGTATCAATCCAAAGGAATTGATTATGTCATTTGTACTGATATTTCTAAGGACGGAATGCTAGAAGGACCGTCATTTGAATTGTACAAAAGAATATTATCTGAAGTGCCATCGATAAAGTTGATAGCATCAGGAGGAATTTCAAAATTTGATGAACTTCCAAAACTTGCAGAAATGGGCTGTGAGGGCGTTATTATTGGAAAGGCAATCTATGAGAATAGAATTTCATTGAAAGAATTAGAGAATTATATTTTAAATATTAACTAAATGTCATTTCGAGCGGAGTCGAGAAATTTTAAAAAGACCTTTCGACTGCGCTCAAGGTAGCAAATAATTATGCTGACAAAAAGAATCATCCCGTGTTTAGATATCAAAAACGGAAGAACCGTTAAGGGTGTCAACTTTGTGAATTTAATTGATGCTGGTGATCCTGTTGAATTAGGAAAAAAATATGCTGAAGTTGGTGCTGATGAACTGGTTTTCTTAGATATAACGGCTACTAAAGAGCGCAGAAGGACCATGCACGATATGGTGTTGAAGGTGGCAGAACAGATTAATATTCCGTTTACGGTTGGAGGAGGAATCTCTTCCATTGAAGACGTCGATGATTTGTTACATTGCGGTGCCGATAAGGTTTCGATCAATTCATCCGCAGTAAAACGACCTGAATTGGTGAATGAATTATCTCAAAAATTCGGGAGTCAGTGTATCGTTGTGGCAATTGATGCAAAACAAATTGACGGAGAATGGAAAGTTCACTTAGCGGGCGGGTCCATTCCTACTGATATTGATTTATTCGAATGGGCAAAAGAAGTGGAAGAGCGAGGAGCAGGTGAAATTTTATTTACCTCTATGAATCACGACGGAACCAAAGGCGGATTCGCAAATGAAGCCTTAGCTAAATTATCAGAATTGGTAAATATTCCAATAATTGCCTCTGGAGGAGCAGGATCTGTTCAGCATTTTGTCGATACATTTACCGAAGGAAAAGCTGATGCCGCCTTAGCAGCCAGTGTTTTCCATTTTGGAGAAATCTCAATTACAGACTTGAAAAAAGAACTACAGAAGAACAATATAGAAGTACGATTATGAATATAGACTTCAATAAAAATACAGACAGATTAGTGCCAGCCATCATTCAGGATGCGAAAACGAGAAAGGTTTTGATGCTTGGGTATATGAATCAGGAGGCATTTGATAAAACCGTTGAAACTAATAAAGTCACCTTTTTTAGCCGTACGCAAGGGCGTTTATGGACCAAAGGTGAAGAAAGTGGTAACTTTCTTGAGTTAGTTTCCATTCAAAATGATTGTGATCAGGATACTTTATTGGTTCAGGCAAATCCTCTTGGTCCCACTTGTCATAAGGGGACAGACACGTGTTGGAACGAAGACAATACTGCGAATTACGGATTTTTATCCAAATTAGAGGATGTTATTACGAGCCGTGTAGAAAATGCCGATACTTCAAAATCCTATGTTGCTTCATTGTTTCAAAAAGGAATCAATAAGATTGCTCAGAAAGTAGGTGAGGAGGCTGTAGAAACCGTAATTGAGGCAAAAGACAATAATGACGACTTGTTTTTAAATGAAAGTGCAGATTTATTATTCCATTACCTAATGTTGTTGCAAGCAAAAGGTTATCGTTTGCAGGATGTGGTAAAGGTATTGGAGACTAGAGAAAAAAGCGAATAGAAATAAAAATAAATGTTGAAATACAGCATTTAATGGAGTAAAAAATAGACTGAATTTTTTTCCATTTTTTTGTTTGTTGAAAATAATATCTATATTTGAATTCGTTAAAACCCCTAAATTATGATTACAAAAGGCTTATCTAAAAGTCACCAGTCTGTATTGAATGCTCTTGGTGACAAGCATTTAACTAGTTTCGAATTATTTAAAAGAGTAGAAAGTATGTCTATCATCTTATCATTGTACAACGTTATAGACGATCTTAAAAACATGGGATTATTAAATAGTTACAATAAAAAAGATGAGAGATATCACTACATCAACACTTAACGTTGATATAACACGAACCAACAATTTAAAAGACACAGTTATTCTGTGTCTTTTTTTTATTTTTAGATTCAAATCTGTTGTTTATAGATGTGTTTTCATATTCATAGCCATATTCCAAAAAAAGCAAAATCCGATGTAGAAGACTTGTTTAGTGCTGTTTTCCAATCTGAAGATACTCCTGAATTTTATCATGTGAACGGATTTCAACACCCTTCATTGGCAATAATTACTCAGGAAAATCCTAATCAGATTGTCAATGCCACATGGTCTGTGGCTCCACCAAATTCCTTTGATCCTTCTTTATATTGGAAAGAAAAAGGAGGAAGTACGCTAAACACCAGAGACGATAGTTTATTCTCATTTAAATCAGCTACCTGGAAGAGTGAGGCGGTTTTGAATCAAAAATGTATTGTATTAGTTAATGGATATTTTGAACCTCACAAAGTAGCCAATGTGAGTTATCCATATTTATTACATCGCCTTAATTTCGAAATATTCGGCTTGGTGGGATATTACACAAAACAGAATGACAATTCATTAACATTCAGCATTATAACGACAAAATCTAATGAATTTGTCGGAAAAGTCCATAACGCAGCTCAACGCATGCCCATGAGTATTTTGCCAGAGGATAAAGAATCTATTTTTGATTTGTCTACAGCGTCTGAATTGAAAAATGAATTTCAATTATGCTATTCAGTGCCCTTGAAAGCTAAACCTGTAAATCGCGCTATTTTAAATTCAAGAATAGACACCAATTCTAATCAATTTCTAAACGATGTTTTTCATCCGATAATCACTGATTTTTAACTTTTTAAATAATCATTATATTTATAGTGATTCATGAAACCATTCCGATTCGTAGTATTATTGATTTGCTTTGTTCTGTTGACTTCCTGTCGATGGGGTGAACCAGATATTGATGAATTTGGAAACCCCATAAATCCTGTCGTAGCCAATTCCAGTAATCGAGATCTTGAAGAAATAAAGAAAGAAGGTGTACTTCGTGCACTTATTGTTTACAGTAGCACCAGTTATTTTTTATATCGAGGTCAACCGATGGGTTTTGAATATGAACTCATCAAATGGCTGGCAGAAGATCTTAATCTAAAATTAGAACTTATTATTTCTGAAGATTTAGATACCCAGTTTGAGGTATTGAATCGAGGAGATGTGGATATTATTGCTCAGGGGATGACAGTTACCAATCAACGAAAATGGGAAGTGGATTTCACACAGTATTTGTACCTTACTAAACAGGTTTTAGTTCAGAAAAAACCAGACAATTACCTTAAACTTTCATGGAAATCTCTTGAAAAAGCATTGATCGATGACGCTATTGAATTAATCAACGATACGGTATCAGTCCGAAAAAACACATCGTATTATGAGCGAATCCAAAGTTTATCCAATGAAATAGGAGGTAATATTTACATCGATACTTTGAGTAGTAAATTAAGTGATGGTGAAATCATGGATTTGGTTGCTCAAGGAAAAATAAAATATACAATAGTCGATGAAAACGTAGCCAAAATTAACGCTTCTAACCTACCAATTCTTGATATTGATGTTCCAATTTCTTTTTCTCAACGTATTGCTTGGGTTACGCGAAAAAAAGCTAAGAATTTGACTAAAATCGTCAATGAATGGATTTTGAAGAATCGTAAGAAAAAACAGTATAATGTCATTTACAACAAGTACTTCAAAAATAAATACTCGTACAAGAAAAGGGAACGTAGTGATTACTATAGCTTGAAAAACAATCAGATTAGTAAATATGATAATTTGATAAAAGCGTATGCTCAAAAATTAAATTGGGATTGGCGCTTGCTTGCTGCCTTGATTTTTCAGGAATCCCATTTCGATCCAAAAGCAAATTCTTGGGCTGGAGCAAAGGGTTTAATGCAAGTGATGCCAAGTACTGCAGAAGAATTGAAAATTAAAGATTTGTCCGATCCGAGAGAGAGTATCCGAGGAGGAACCACATATTTGAAGCAAATGTATAATCAATTCGAGAGTATTACAGATACGATAACCAGAATTAAATTCGCTATGGCAGCCTACAACTGCGGACTGGGTCATGTAATGGATGCACAGCGACTTGCAAAAGAAAATAAATTGAATCCATCCGAATGGGAAAGTAATGTGGATAAGATGCTATTGGCATTGCGGTTCCCTGCTAATTTTAGGAAACCGTTTATAAAATATGGTTATGTGCGGGGAACAGAGCCGGTGAATTACGTAAATGAAATATTTCAGCGCTACGAGCAGTATCAGCAATTTATTAAATTAGAGGAAGAATTAAAGTAGCCACCTGCCTTTAATTAAAAAGAGATTTTTAATTGTTTCGTATCTTAGATATCTAAACTAATTTTAATTTACAACGAATGAAAACAATTACTTCTTGTCTTCTATTTCTATTTGTCACCTCTTTTGTTTCGCATGCTCAAGATCGAATAACTGGTAAATCTTTTGCGACCCGCTCCGTAGTGTTAGGTCAAAATGGAATGGTTGCAACGAGTCATCCTTTAGCCACTCAGATAGGATTGGATGTTCTTAAAAAAGGCGGAAATGCAATTGATGCTGCCATAGCCGCAAATGCAGCCTTGGGCCTTATGGAACCAACTGGTTGTGGAATTGGAGGAGATTTGTTTGCTATTGTTTGGGATGGTAAATCCAAAAAATTATATGGTTTAAATGCCAGTGGACGATCTCCACAAGCGCTAACTTTAGATTATTTTGAAAAAAATAAAATGGTAAAAATTCCGTCGCACGGACCACTACCAGTGAGCGTGCCAGGTGCTGTAGATGGATGGTTTGAATTGCACAAAAAATTCGGCTCCATGAAAATGACCGAAATTTTGGCTCCAGCCATTGATTATGCAGAAAAAGGATTTCCGTTAACTGAATTGATTTCATGGTACATGCATCGAAGTGTTCCTTTTTTCAAATCGAAAGGTTTCCCAAATATTTATGAAACCTATGAAGCGCAAAACGGAGGTAAACTCCCTAAAGAAGGCGAGATTTATAAGAATCCGTATTTGGCAAATACCTATAGAAAGATTGCTAACGGTGGCAGAAATGCGTTTTATAAAGGGGATATCGCAAAGACCATTGGTAAGTTTATTCAAGAACAGGGAGGATTTTTATCTGCGAAAGATTTTGCGGCTCATATATCTGAATGGGTGGAGCCAGTATCCATTAATTACAGAGGATATGATGTATGGGAATTGCCACCAAACGGACAAGGAATTGCTGCGCTACAAATGCTTCAGATATTAAAAGGGTATGATTTCTCAAAAATTGAATGGGGAAGTGCAGAACACCTTCATTTATTCACCGAAGCTAAAAAATTAGCCTTTGAAGATAGAGCCAAGTATTATGCAGATATGGATTTTTTTAAAGTGCCAATAGAAGAATTATTATCAGATGCATATGCAGATACCAGAAGAGCTCAAATAACAGATAAAGCAGGCACCTATAAGGCAGGTAAAATATCTGCAGGTGAAACCATCTATATGACTGTTGCCGATAAACACGGAACCATGATTTCTCTGATTCAAAGCAACTACAGAGGAATGGGATCTGGAATGGCACCACCTAAATTAGGTTTTATGCTTCAAGACCGAGGCGAATTATTCAGTTTAAAAAGAGGGCAGGCCAATACCTTCGAACCTGGAAAAAGACCGTTTCATACGATTATTCCGGCTTTTATTACGAAAAACGGAAAGCCATTTGTGAGTTTTGGGGTTATGGGTGGTGATTTTCAACCTATGGGACATACCCAAATCGTAATGAATTTGATTGATTTTGGAATGAATCTGCAAGAAGCGGGTGATGCACCTCGCTGGGATCACACAGGCGGGGCTAGTCCAATGGGAAAAATAACTACGAATACGGGAATGATTCGAACAGAATCAGGTATTCCGTATTCTACCATTAGAGGCTTGATGGATAGAGGTCATAAAATGGGTACAGGAAGAGGAATCTATGGTGGATACCAAGCCATTTTATGGGATGATAAGAACAAAGTATATCATGGGGCATCGGAAAGTCGTAAAGACGGTCATGCTGCGGGATATTAATAATAAATCTACTAAGTAAACTTTTTATGAAAACACGAGTTCAAAATGTATTGTTGTTTTTCCTATGTGTAGGATTTACTTCAATGGTAACTGCACAAAAAATGACAGAGCAAACCTTCCAAGGGCTAAAACTGAGGAATGTTGGTCCTGCGTTTACCTCAGGTAGAATTGCAGATATTGCTATTCATCCTCAAAATGAAAATGTTTGGTATGTGGCTGTTGGATCGGGTGGTGTTTGGAAAACCACAAATTCTGGAACAACTTGGAAGCCTTTATTTGACAAGCAAAAATCCTATTCTATCGGGGCGATTACTGTAGATCCCAATAATCCTCATACGGTTTGGGTGGGTACAGGAGAAAATGTTGGAGGACGTCATGTAGCGTTTGGTGATGGAGTTTATGTGAGCTATGATGATGGAGCTTCATGGAAGAATATGGGATTGAAGAATTCTGAACATATTTCTAAAATTATTGTGCATCCAAAAGATTCTAATATTATTTGGGTGGTTTCTCAAGGTCCACTTTGGACTTCAGGTGGAGAACGAGGTGTATTTAAATCGGTAGATGGCGGAAATACCTGGAAACGAACTTTAGGTGATGACCAATGGATTGGTGCTACAGATATGGTGATAGATCCTAGAGATTCGAAAGTGTTATATGCCGCTACTTGGCAAAGACATAGAACCGTTGCCGGTTATTTAGGTGGTGGTCCAGGTTCTGGATTGCATAAAAGTACTGATGGTGGTGAAACTTGGATCAAACTAAAAAAGGGAATTCCAGGATCTAATCTTGGTAAAATAGGTTTAGCGATTTCACCATTTAATCCAGATGTGATTTATGCTGCCATTGAATTAGATCGCAAAAAAGGGGGTCTTTTCATGTCGACTAATCGAGGAGCCTCTTGGACCAAACAATCCAATGCTGTTTCTGGTGGTACAGGTCCACATTATTATCAGGAGCTGTATGCCTCTCCACATCACGAAGGAAAATTATTCCTGATGAATAACTACGTTCAAATTTCGGATGATCACGGAAAGACCTTCTACACCATGAATGAGCGAAACAAGCATGTTGATTCACATGCAATGGCCTTCAAAAAGTCGGATCCGAATTACGTTTTATTTGGAACAGACGGTGGATTATATGAAAGTTTTGATCTCACGAAGAGCTGGAAGTTCATCCGGAATTTACCCATTACACAATACTTTAAAGTAGCTGTGGATGATTCCAAACCATTCTATAAAATTTATGGAGGCACTCAAGATAATGGATCACACGGTGGTCCTTCGAATACTATTTATTCGGATGGTATAGCGAATTCAGACTGGTGGAAAACCTTAGGTGCCGATGGACATCAATCGGCTATTGAGCCAGGAAATCCAAATATTACGTATGGCGAATTTCAACAAGGTGCTTTATGGAGAATTGATCAAACGACAAAAGAAACCGTTTTTATTCAGCCGCAAGGAATGGATGGCGATCCGTTCGAAAGATTCAATTGGGATGCACCTATTTTGGTAAGTCCCCACAATCCAAAGCGATTGTATTTCGCTTCACAACGTGTCTGGAGATCAGACAATCGAGGAGACGATTGGATCGCTATTTCTAAAGATTTGACTTTAAATCAGGAACGGATGACCATTCCATATTTTGGGAAACAACAAAGCTGGGATAATCCTTGGGACGTTGGTGCTATGTCCAATTACAATACAATCACATCACTTTCAGAATCGCCAAAACAAGAGGGATTGATTTATGCAGGTACAGACGACGGAATTATTCAAACCACGGAAGATGGTGGAAAAACCTGGCGCAAGTCTATGTTAAATTCGATTAAAGGTTTAGATCATGTGCCATTTGTCAATGATGTGCGGGCAGATTTGTTTGATGCAAATGTGGTGTATGCGGCAGTCGATAATCATAAGTATGGTGTGTATAAACCTTACATTCTAAAAAGTACAAACAAAGGTAAAAGCTGGAAAATTATTAATGGAGATTTGCCACAACAAACGCTAATATGGAGATTGGTTCAAGATCACATCAATAAAGATTTGATTTTTGCAGCAACTGAATATGGTATTTATTTCACCTACAATGGTGGATCGAATTGGGTTAAACTAAAAGGTGGAGTTCCTACCATTTCATTTAGAGATATTACCATTCAACGAAGAGAGGATGATTTGGTTGGAGCGTCATTCGGACGTGGATTTTTTATTCTGGATGATATTAGCGCCCTACGAAATTTCAATCTGTCAGTAATGAAGCAAGAAGCAACTTTATTTCCGATTAAAGATGCGTTATGGTATGGTCAAGCAAGCAGAGTAGGAAGTCAGGGAGATGCAGAATATAAAGCACCAAACGCACCATTCGGGGCACGTTTTACATACTACATGGCAAACAAAGTAGAATCATTGAAGGATAAGCGAAAGAAACGAGAAAAAACCAATACGAATTTCCCAGGATGGGATGCTTTGGAAACAGAGAAAAATCAAGATGGACCAAGCATTCTTTTAATCATTAAAGATGATAAAGGAAACATCGTGAATACCGTTAGAGGGACAAATAGAAAAGGCTTTAATCGCGTGAATTGGCGTTTAAATTATCCGAATAAAGGAGGTGAGCGATTAAATCAAAGCGGTGACGGAATAGGAACAGGAAACATTATGGTGACTCCTGGTAATTACACGGCTACCTTGGTGAAGAGGGTAGATGGAGTAACAACCGTTTTGCAAGAACCAAAAGCATTTAAAGTAGTTCCATTGTATGATGGCGCCTTACCAAGAAAGTCATATGATGATATGAATTCATTTAGAGATGACGTATTGGCATTCCAACAAGATTTGCTAGCTACCAATGTAATGATGGACAATCAAATGCAAAAAATTGGTGCTATGAAACGCGCAGCAAATAAAACAACGGCTCCAAATGATGAGATCTTAAAAGATATTAATGCTGCAAGAATTCAATTACTTGCCATCCAAAAAGAATTGAGGGGACATCCTGTTAAACGTGAAATTGGGGAACGTTCGCATCCAACGGCTAATGATGGTAGGGGAATAGCATGGCGGGCATTTGGAAATACCTATGGACCAACAGGAAATCACAAAAACCTATTAAATCGAGTGAAATCGCAATTGGTTCGCGTAAAATCAAAATTGAGGAATGTGGCAGAAATGACAATGCCTGCAATTGAAAGAAAATTACAAGCCGCCGGAGCCCCTTGGATAGAAGGACAAGGCATTATTAAAAACTAATTTGATACTCAAAAAAAAGTGATTAATCAAGGATATGAATTAATTAAAGAAGATAAATAATACATCTATGAAACTATTTTCATCAAAATTTAGCGTACTTATTCTCTCTTTAGCCACAGGAGCTTTATCAGCACAAGATTTTAGTGCTTTAAAATATAGGACTGTCGGTCCTGAGCGCGGTGGACGTGTCACTACAGTGACAGGTACTTCCCATCACCCAGGTACTTTTTATTTGGGTGCTACCGGGGGCGGCGTTTGGAAATCAGAAGATTATGGGACCACATGGAATAACGTTTCAGACGGATTCTTTAAAACGCCATCCATCGGTGCTATTGAGGTGGCTCCAACAGATCCGAATGTTGTTTATGTAGGAACCGGTTCTGATGGACTTCGAAGTAATGTGATTTCGGGTAAAGGCGTATACAAATCGATTGATGCTGGAAAAACTTGGGAACATATCGGATTGGAAAAGGCAGGTCAAATTGGTGCTGTAGAAATTGATCCCAGAAATCATAATATTGCTTGGGTAGCAGCCATAGGTAATGCCTTTAAAAGTAATCCAGAGCGCGGTGTCTTTAAAACTAATGATGGTGGTAAAACATGGAACAAAGTTTTATTTATTTCAGATCAAGTTGGATTCGCAGATTTAGAATTACTTCCTAACAATCCTGACATTGTGTATGCAGCGGCATGGAAGGCCGAGCGAAAGCCTTGGACCATTATTTCTGGCGGAAATCAAAATGAAGGAGGGATTTATAAATCAAGTAATGGAGGAAAGGATTGGATTAAATTAGAAAATGGATTACCAAAGGGATTTATTGGTAAAATTGATTTAGCAGTTTCACCCGTTGATTCGAGAATTTTATATGCGGTAATTGAAGCGCCGGGTAAGGAAGGTGGTTTGTATAAATCAGTAAATCAAGGAAAATCCTTTACCCAAGTTTCAAGTGATATTCGATTGGTTAATAGGCCTTTCTATTATACCAATATTGAGTTGGATCCTACGAATCCAGACATCGTTTTTTCAAATGCAAATCCCTTAATTAAATCAGTTGACGGAGGAAAAACCTGGAAACGTATGAGTGTTCCTCATGGGGATAATCATGATATTTGGTTAAATCCGAAGAATCCGCAATTATTAATTCAGGCAAACGATGGAGGTGCAAATGTTTCTCATAACGGCGGAAAAACATGGTCGACTCAATTCAATCAACCTACGGCGGAGTTATATCAGGTAGAAGTAGATGATCAGTATCCCTATTGGTTATACGCTGGTCAGCAAGATAATAGCACAACCATATCTGTTCCAAGCTTCCCACCAAGTGCAATTCAGTACCCAGGCATTGGTTGGATTATGAATACCGGTGGATGTGAAACGGGTCCAGCGGTTCCAAAACCAGGGAATGCCAATATTGTTTATGCGAATTGTAAAGGTCGTTTTTCGGTTTTTAATAAATTGACGGGAACGGAAAAAAGCTATTATGTTGGTGCATCAAATATTTATGGTCACAATCCTAAGGATTTAAAATATCGTTTCCAGCGAGTTGCTCCAATTCATGTGTCACCGCATAATCCTGATGTGGTGTATCACGGTTCACAGTTTTTACATAAAACAACCAATGATGGATTAACATGGGAGACAATTTCACCAGATTTAACCGCTTTCGAAGATGATAAACAAGTGATTTCGGGCAGCCCGATTACAAGAGACATCACGGGCGAAGAATACTACAGTACCTTATATTCAATAAGAGAATCTAAATTAAAAGAAGGATTAATCTGGACAGGTGCTAATGATGGTGTGATTTCAGTAACTACGGATGGTGGTAAAACCTGGAAAAATGTTACGCCTAAAAAAATGCCAAAAGGGGGGCGAGTAGAATCTGTTGAGCCTTCTCATTTTGATCCGGCCAAGGCATATATCGCTGTTGATCGGCACTTATTAGGAGACGATCAACCCTATATTTATAAAACATCCAATTATGGGAAATCCTGGGAGTTAATCACAACTTCATCCAACGGAATTCCTTCAGACTATACAACAAGAGTATTGCGTGAAGATCCAGTTCGCGAGGGATTGTTATACGCCGGAACAGAATTCGGAATGTTTATTTCTTTTGATGATGGTAAGTCGTGGAAATCCTTCCAGCAGAATTTACCCGTAACACCAATTACGGATATTAAGATATTCAGAGGCGATTTAATTCTAAGTACGATGGGACGTGCATTTTGGATTTTAGATAATATTACTGCATTAAGAGATGCCCAAATCAATCAGCTGAAGAATGATGTTGTTTTATTTAAACCAGACAATACTATTCGTTATCGATATCCGAAAATTCGCGGAAATACGGGTGCTGCCACATATCCAAGAACCAGTGTGATTTTAGATTATTATTTACCTGCATCCAATACATCAGAAATTCAATTAGAGATTGTAGACAAAAACAATAATGTGGTTGCAAGCATTGTAAGCGATAAAAAATTAATTCCGAAGGTCACCGAAGTGGAGGACATGAATTTGAGTCAGGTATTTCGGTATGTGGATTCAAGATTGGAAACCAAAGCAGGAATAAATCGATTCCGATGGGATATGAGACAAAAAGGAGCCTGGTCACCTAATGAACGAATTCGATACAAACGAGGACCATTAGTAGCTCCAGGAACTTACACGGCTAGACTGATTGTAAATGGGAAATCGGTAGCGCAAAATTTCGAAATTAAAATAGATCCAAAAGTGGAAAAAGATGGAATTTCACAAACGGATATTGAAGATCAGATTGCCATGCAGCAAAAAGTAATCGGCCTTTTATCAAAAACTCGAAGATTACAGGCAAATTTAGAAAAGGACTCATCTGCAAAAGCTAAAGAGGTACTTAGAAAAATGAAGAATGCCCGAGGGGCTTATCCACAGCAAATGTTTACTTCGCAAGTGTCTTATTTGTTGAATATGATAAGCACTGCAGATCAAAAGCCAGGTGATGAGGCAGCGAAAAGATTTCAAGAATTAAAGAAGCAATTTGATGTACTTCAAAAATCAATAAAATAACCTGTCATGTAATAGTTTGGGAAAGCAAACCATTATTTATAACCAAGTATATGTCTATTTCAAATCATACTATTAAAATCATAAAACTTTTGATTGGAATAGGTATCGTGTTTTTCGCATTGAATATTACACTAAAGTACCAACTATCTGTCTGGCTAAAATCTCATCAAGTTAAAGGTGTTTTCTATACCTATAAATCCTTGGATATTAATTTCATAGATGGCTCTATAAGCATGAAAGAACCATCAGTTACCCTTTTG
>Ga0213864_10000931_pt1 | contig 13323 bp, 17 predicted proteins | sample PICome_5_FD_160078 | JGI IMG/M metagenome (GOLD analysis project Ga0213864, IMG submission 160078) | Coastal seawater microbial communities near Pivers Island, North Carolina, United States - PICO247 | ecosystem: Environmental > Aquatic > Marine > Coastal | place: USA: North Carolina... | reverse complement strand
TACTTTGTTGACGGCAAAGAAGCACCCGTAACTCGGTTTGCACCGAATGAGAAATGATATTATACTATAGGAGATAGACCATGGCAAATGTACCAGTAAACGATATAAATCCAATTCACCAATATGTGGCTACAGCAGGTCAGACCGACTTTATATTTACGTATGTGATTTATGAAACGTCCGACATAAAAGTGTATCTTAATGATGTACTTAAAACGGAGACTACCGATTATACAGTTAAAAACTCCGACGGGTCAAGTATCACTGCGGATGACCTGGCGGATGGTTTAGCTGGCGGTAAAGTTGTTTTTAGCACCGGCTTAGCATTAAACGACAACGTCACGCTTTTTCGAGACATCCCGGCGGAGCGAACCACTGGTTTTACGACGTCGGGGGCGTTTAGCGCGGATGCTATGAATTTGGCATTAAATAAAATTATTGCGCTTATACAGCAAGTTCAGAGAGACGGCGAGCGGACAATTCGCCAGTCGCCGTCAGATACTGGAGCTTCGCCCATTGAGCTCCCACCGCTTGACACGCGAAAAGGCAAGTATATGTTCTTTAATAACACGACTGGGGTTCCCGAAGCGGGGCCCGGAGCTTCCGTCGGCGATTACGCAGTATCGGAATTTGGGCAAGCACTTATTGACGATTCCGATGCTGCTACTGCGTTGACAACGTTGGGTATTAGCGCGTTTGCTAAAACGCTTTTAGACGATGCGGATGCTGCAACCGCTAGAGCTACTTTGGGTGCGCTTTCTGCGACTTTGCTTTCAGCTAAAGGGGACTTGTTATACAACAACGGAACATCTGTTACTCGATTCCCAGTTGGTAATCAATACGACCAGCTTGGCGTGGGGGAGAGTTCTACGGTTCAATGGGAACAGAACCCACAACGGCGAGTGGTTGACTTGCCAAATACCGATGGGGCAGCTAGTGATGGTGGGTATCGATCTGGTGGGGTTATTTTAGATGACGGTACTTTACGATGCTGGGGGGTCGCAACTTATGGTGCGCTTGGCAAAGGGAGTATTTTACACGATTCTACATTTATGGTGCAACCAGCTTTCCCGACTGACACAACGGGAAATCCTATTAAGTGGGAACGACAGGGTCAAGACAATATTGTACTTATGGATAATGGCGAGGTATGGGTCTGGGGGCATAATGGTTACGGACAGCTTGGCGTTGGCAATACATCCAATGTTTTGGTGCCAACAAAAGTGACTGCCTTAAATGGGGTAAATATAGTTGATGTTCAGTTGTCTAAGGCGTATTATAACCTAGGAAGATGCCACACCTTATTTTTGGCCGATGACGGTAGTTTGTATGCGTGTGGGTTTAATGGTTCTGGTCAGTTAGGAATAGGCAACACCACCAATCAATCAACCCCCCAGTTATTATCAAAAAGCGACTGGGCAAAAATTTACGCAATGGGAGTTTCTGGTGGTTTTTCAGCCGGAATTGACGCATCCGGCGATTTGTATATGTGGGGGTATAATGGCCGAGGGCAATTAGGAATTGGAAGTACAACAAGTCAATCAACGCCTCAATTAGTCAATGCTTTTGGGGGTGTGACAGTTTCTAAGTTTTCGGGGGCGCATGGGTGGAATACGTCTCTTAATGCTGAATATGGCTCATCCATGTGTTTATTATCAACCGGAGCGGTGTACACTTGGGGGTGGAATGCTGAAGGGCCATTAGGTACAGGCAATACAACTCAATACAACACCCCGCAGCACATCAGTGGTTTAGGGACAGATAATCAAGACATATTGATGGCGCACAGTGCCTATGGTGTGTCTTACGTCATTAAAGACGATCAGAGCATCGTTGCTAGTGGGTACAATTACTACGGCCAATTAGGTGATGGGACGACTACTCAGAGAAACACGCATCAAACCATCCCAAATAGTTTGCGCTCTGGCCGTACTATCACACAGTTAAAAACATTAGGCAGCTTAACCGGCACATCAACCGTTATTCTGTACGATGACGGTTATATACAGGCATGTGGATATAATGATAACGGAAACTATGGTATTGGGACTGACATTGCAACGAATACTAGCTTGCAACCCGTTCTTGGGTTTATGAAGCACAAGCCTGTTAAATTGTGTTCGATTGGCAGATCGTCAGAAGCATCTTTGGGAGTGTTGACGGAAGAAGGTGTGTATTATCAAGCTGGGTATGGAGGTAGCTACCAGTTACCGATTTATCGAGAGGGAACATCAAGATCCGTTTCTACCATGCAACCGTTTTATTTTAGTTAGGAGATTACTATGTACGTTTATAAAATCTTGAATTTACAAAACATTATTGAGCCAGAAATCACTGGTGACAAGACATTTTTTTACGTTCAAAACCGCTACGTTGTTTCTGCCAATCAAGACGTGTCTGGTGACAACGCTGTTGAGCTTTTGGAATTAACAGCCGAATTAAAACAAGAGTTGTATACACTTAACCCAATTACTGAGTTTTCAACAGTTTTAGAAAAGCAGTTTTTTATAATCGAGCTTCGGCAACAACACGTCCAGTGTATCAAACAAGAAGCGTATCGCCGGATCACAGCGATTTACCCGATCACAAAGCAGCTTAACTTAATTTACGCTCAAGCGTTTGAGCAAGACGCTTATGCAGCCATGGTGGCGTTTATTGAAAACATACGGATGAAGTCAAACGCGCTAGAGTTAAAAATTGCAAAATATACGGTGAAGCAATTAGAGACGTTTGATTGCTCCGATGACAAACACTGGGCGGATTGATGGCGCATTATTCTCGGGACATTATACAGACTTACACCACCGAGACGGGGCAGCAACCGCTGATTTACTTGCAAGGTAACGCGCGCGCGACCGTGCGTATCGAGGGCGGGTCTTCGTCCGATAACATAAACCTAGAGGCGGTCTTAGTTTCAACGAACCCACAAATTCGAGACACGATTGCGACCAACGTGTTAGCTGGCGTTACTGGCAATGTGTGGATCAAAGCGACATCAGCTCCAATGGTAGCGTTGGGGATTAACATAGTCACTAATGCGTCAACAAGTATTACATTTAGCGTCCGAGTTTCAGAGGTCGTTTAGTGTTAGAGGATTTATTTGTTGGCGCAGACTCACCAATAAAAGGACAGGTTGAAACGTTTGCGGAGTTACCGACCACCGGCGAATTAGGGGATCTATTTGTCGTGAAGACGACCACAGGCGTTATAGGCCTTAACCGAAAAATCAAAGGCCTTTATCGGTGGGATGGGGCAGCGTGGGTGTTTGCGGACGGTATCGAAGCCAACAAGGTAATTTACAATAACGCCGACTCGTCGCTAACATCCGGTACGGTGAAAGCCGCACTAGACGAACTGGACGCTAAAACCGGGTCGGGAGTAGATCCCAGAAATTCTTTTACGCAAAATTCAGGACAGCACATAGCGACAGAAGGTATCCGGGCTAGAGATATTGGTGGGGTAGCATTGCTTAATGCTGCTGGGACCGCTGGCGTTACCGTTTCGGACGCTGGAGTAGTCGACATCATTATACAGCTTTTGGCTAGTGAAATTCGTGCGAGAAATGCAAACGGTTTGAAATTGTATAACGATGGTGGCACTGGTATTTTTGTTGCCGATAATGGCAAGGTCGGAATTGGAAATAATAACCCTGCTCAAAATGTATCCATTGGGCCAAGTTTAGGGTCAAGTGTTCAATCGTTTGGCCTTGGTGTAGAAGGCACGATCGTCACGGGTACGGAAGATTATAATAGCGTTATTGGGCTGCAAAATTGGGGGGCTGGCTCTAAAATCTTCTCTTACAATTACGGCACCAGTGCTGGGGTTCCGATTTATATTCAACCGGATAATGCCGATGTTTATTTAGTTCATAATGGGGGAGATGTTGGCATTGGAAACAGTAACCCAAGTGAAAAGTTAGATGTTACAGGAAACGCAACGATTAGTGGCAAACTTGGTATTGGTAAAGTGGCAACAGATACTACTATTTTGGATATGGAGCGATCTGAAAAGGGTGGGGGGGGCTTATCCATTCGGCTAAAAAACACCAACACCGACACATCAAACAACGGTAGAAGCCATGCAGCCCTTGTCTTGGAGGGCAACAATGGAGCGGTTCAGGCTCAGTATTTTGCAGACGGATTTAATGGAAGGGCTTATTTACGAACATACACAAACCATCCAATATTAATTGGAACAAACGCAACCGAGCGGATGAGAATTGAAAATGATGGCAAAGTTAAAATTAATGATAGCTTGGGCATCGGAATGAGTCCTACAGAGTATGCTGCTTTGGATATGGAGAAGTCAGTCACTGCGGGGTCAGGAGCGCAAATAAATTTAAAGAACACGGCTGGTGGCAATAGCTATGCAGTTTTAAATCTGTTTGGAAATAATGGGGGTGTTTTAGGTCAATTCTATGCTGGGGGTGGAACTGCAACGCTAAGAACATTTACCAACCACGGGTTAGTCTTTGGAACAAATGGTTCTGAAAAAATGAGACTAACCAACAGTGGAAATTTTGGGATAGGAACAAATAGTCCGTCACAAAAATTACACGTAAACGGAAATGCTATTGTTAGTGGGTCATTGTCTAAGGGGTCAGGGTCGTTTGATATTGCACACCCAGACCCACAAAAGAAAGACACACACCGATTACGACATTACTTTGTAGAAACCCCAAGTGCAGGGGGTAATATCTACAAGTACCAGATTGATTGTACTGAAGGCGATAATTATATTGACTTACCCGATTATTTTGAACATTTGAACCAAGATAGTTTAGTATGGGTAAATCCATTTAAACATTTTGGAAGGGCATGGGGTGAAGTGATTGATGGTGGGAAAAAAGTAAAAATCGTTGTAGAGCAAAGCGGGATTTACAACGTGCTTATTTTTGGTGACCGAAAAGACCAGTTGGCAGTGGACGAATTTACGAAATACGGTGTAGAATATAAGGTGAACAGCACCAAGGAGAAAACAACAAATGACAATTAAAGATATAAAAGACAATCAAGAATTATTAAACGCTTATAATAATATGTTAACCGCTCAAGACGCCATCGAAAGCGCAAAAATCCAAAGTGAAGCTACGCTTTTATCGCTTAAGGCTAATTTAAAAACGGCCATTGAAACTCTTATCGCCAATCCACACTATGACGACATTGCTGATGATGCGGAAAAACAAGAGATCCAAGCGTTGCTCGATCAGTACATTAATGTAGCATAAAAAGCCTGTTTTCAGCTAGACAAATCTATTGAGACCGTGGCATAATGCTTGTGTGTGGACGCCTACGACAAACGCAAATTGGATGATGTATCAGAACGAGCGCATAAACTTGAAGTCCGCGTTGCGGAAATAGGTAGAGAACTGGCACACATGACTCAGTTATTGGACGAACATAGAAAGAATGTAAAAACAATTATGTTGCGGCTTAACGCAACTTTTATCACTGGATTACTGAGCGTTATTGGCGCGCTTATAAGCGCATTATATTATAAATAAGGAGAAGATTATGACTAAATTTTTTAAAACGCTATACAAAGTTTTACTCGCCGCCTCGGGCGCGGGTTCGCTTGGGATCAGCATTAGCTATCTAGACGACCCACAAGGCCTAGCATTGGCCATCACTGGGGGAGCAGCCATTGCATCCACCGTGTCCTCAGCAGTTAAGGATAAAAACTTTAAAACTCTTATGAGCTTAGTTAATCTCGTCGCTTGTAATTTTGACAAGGCGCAAAATGACCCCTTTGCTAACTCTTAATCGAGAGATAGAAAGTAATCGAGGTATACTCGGAACGATACGCACTTCGGATGGGGAGCAGGTGTGTAAGACTTTAGAGCTACCTTGGGACCGTAACCAGCCGAACGTATCGTGTATACCATGCGGTAACTACGTTGTGACTAACTACACAAGCGTACAGTACCCGTCGGCCTTTGTTGTGTTGAGTGTACCGGGGCGATCCGGTATACTTATTCACGCAGGTAATTATGTAACCGATACCGAAGGCTGTATACTCGTTGGCAAAGAATGGGAGTTTATGGGGCACCCCCGGCAATTGGCGGTGTCGTATTCCAACAATACGCTTAATAGGCTACTGGCAACCTATCCAACTGGTTTTAAATTGGATATTGTCTAGTGATAAAAACAATACTATATGCCATTTGTGTGGTGCTACTGGCTATATTCGGGTGTGCCGTCTTAGTCACATGGCTACTATTGTTTTATGCGCTTTCTATTACGTGGCAATCTTGGCTATAACTGAGCTTGGTTAAGCCCTACGATAAATAGTCCAGTCCGTAGTACAAAATAGAGATGGCATCGGCTTCATTGTCGTCTTCTGGGTAGTGGCCGAGCTTACGCACACTGTCTATGACTTTATCTTTGCCAGCCGAGCCAGTGCCAGTAATAAACTTCTTGATCGTCTTTACGCCAACGCCCTTATACGATATGCCATGATCTAAACAAAAACACGTTAACACGGTTTTGTAGCCGCCATACATGTGGGCTGCGTCGGGGGCTTGGGACTGCCTCACTTCTTCATAGAACACTTGTACCGTACTGAGATCTGCGTCCTTAAATCGTTTGGATATTAGCTCTTGTAAACTTTTACGAAACGTAATAAACCGTTGGTCGTATGAATCAAACCGACTGGGAGCCAGTTTAAATACGCCGGAATACGTACGGTTATTGTGTTTAACTGCCCACCCGCAAGTGGTTCCTAAATCCAGTGCAATAATAGAGTGTTTGTTTGTCATCGTAAATTGTAAGGCCCAATCAAATGCTCAAGTAATTATTTTTTGTTAACTGGTATTGGGCCTGTGGTACACATTCGATAGTATATTTTATCAAGGCATAGACAGCATAGCTATCAAATGCGTACTTATATTATACCTCAACTCCTCATAAAAATCTATCTCGCATAACACGCCTTCTTATTTTTAACCGCTCAGCTTTAACTTCTAAGTCGCACAGCGCATTTATTTCGTCGCGCATTGTATCTAAGCCGTCCGTTTCCCACGCGGCGAAAGCAGTCCTCTCGAACCAAGTCGTTCCTTTGCGGTCACCTAAGGTACCATCGGGTTGGCGGCCGTAAATAAAGCAACGAACGGCATCATTATAATTATCGTAGAACCACTCAATTACAAAATACTTATCTGTAACAGCGACTAAGTCTTTTTGTAGCTCTGTTGGCACGTTGTACTTTTTTATCAACTTTTTTATCAACTTCTTTTTTCTAAACCAATTTATCATGACGTTCGTACCTCCTATTTCTTAAACCGTTTACGTATAGCATTATCAAAAGAAATAATAGCGTTTAGTACGCGTCGCCTAGTTTCGTCGGTGTTTAGGGGGCTTAAGTGTCCGCACCCTTGTTGTACGGACACTCCATAAAAAAATAAGCCAACGCCTCGGCTTAACTTTGACAGAGTGCGCGGTGCCGATAGATAAATGCACCGACCATGTGCGTCCCAAATTTCGTAGAGATAGGCCCCGTATTCCGGATCAACGGGAACGGTGTGTAATTGTTTAAGCAATCGAAAACCGCTTTTAAGTCTAAACCTTAGATTGCGGATAGGGCTAGGCATCTTCATTTTTTAAACCGCTTACCGACCCAGCCTTCCACGTCAATAGGCATGCCCTCTGCCCACGCAGGCACCTGAGCCATAATAGCTTCATACTCTGACAACGACTTGGTAGAGGTGTCGGGAACCTCACACACTACCTCGTCGTGTACGTGCATGACTATGTCATACCCGGCATCCTCTAGCCTAAACATAGCTTCGGCTAATAAGTCTCGGGCAATGGCTTGTGTAATATTCTCCACTAGCTTCCCACCGTAAGTATCGATCTCAACCCACTTGGCCCCTTTCTCTCGAGAACCGTAATACAGTATCTCATAGCTCTCGCCGCCCCATGGGGTTTCCTTGGCCTTGAGTCTAGCTTTACGATACGTCAAGCTCCGACCGCTCGGTAGCTTACAGTGTAGATTGCCATCGTGCATAAACCATGTGACCATCCCCACCGTCACGGGCTTACCATACCGAATGGCGTTGGTAGCAGCCAGCTCAGTGTGTCGCCACAAATCCCGGATCTCACTATACACAGAGCGGTACGTAGCAATGGCGGACTGGGCTAACTCCTCCGAGACTTCCATACCCCACGACGCGCAAGTCCGATGAAAGGTTTTATGGCCCATGCCATAACCAGCACCGAGAATAGCAGCCTTCCCCAATTGCCTCTGCGCTTTGGTAACCTCGGTTTCAGTAACGTTATATATTTTGGCGGCCATGGTAACATACAAATCATCTCCTTTTTTAAACTGATCTAACGCTAAATTACAATTCGCAAGCCACGAAACAACCCGAGCTTCAATAGCGGCGAAATCCGCCACATACAGAGACTTCCCTTCGGGCGAGGCTATCATACCCCTAATGCAACTAGATAATTGCAACATAGGGGCAACCTCGTGTGCGTTTATTTTGGCAATATCCTTTTTAACCACAGAATCCACCACGTCGTCGATCTGATCGGACGCGACGGAACCTTTTGGTAAATTTTGGAACTGAACCAAGCGGCCAGCCCATCGTCCGGTTAGTGCGCCATAGTAAACAAACGCATCTCGGATCCGATCGCCCTCTGACATACTGGATAGCAGCCGTTGGTACTTGGCGGTGGACGTTTTATATTGCGACCGAATCTCCAAGACTCGCTTTACTTCTTTATCTTGAACCCAGTTAAGACAATCGGCCACCGCCTCTTTAGTCAATGACTGCAAACCGACACTGCGCTCGTTGGCCCACTCGATTAATTTATCTCGTTGGCTCACTGCGATACCGCCGGTTATCTCTTTGGCTTCTTTATCAAGCTGTTCAGCGTATAGGGCGAGTAGCTCTAGCGCGTTCTCTACACCTTGTCGATCAACGGGTACGCCCCGGTAATTGATCCGCTGGTCTAATGCCCACACTTTTTTCTCAAACCCAAAGTCTTGGGCGAAGTGGTGGCTGATTGCTCGTTCGGTACGAACGTCTTGTAAGCAGTAGTCGTACAGCTTCTTGAGTTTAGTATCGTCCTCGAGATAAGTAAGCCCGTCTTTAGTCTTTCGGGGCTTACTCAATTGAAGCATAATAGCCCGGCCTTCGGTGTCTTTATTTTCTTGTAGCCCTAGGGCCATGGGGGCAGTCTTCAAATCTCGGGGCACGCCCCATCGGGCGCACAATGCTGCGGAGCATCGCCATTGCTCTGGCTTTATCTCTGGCCATCCGTATTTCTTTACGCATATAGATTCCCATAGTGCTCGCTCAAACATGGCATTGTGCGCCTCAACGATCCCACCCATATCAATGTGCAAGGCTACTATATCTGGCAGCTCGGAGCCTATTACTAGGTTAGGCTCCGTATCTGAGAAAGCGTAGGCCATGCACAAGATCTCGGTAGTTGGGTCTTGTGCGTATCGCCACGAACCACTGGCTGTTAGGTCACAATAGGACCTTGTTTCGAAGTCGATATATAGCATGAGACTAGCTCAACAAATCGGAGTTGTCTGTTGTGACCTCTTGATCGTCAAACGCTTCCATAAGTTTATCGACTTGGGATGACGTCGTTTTACCATCGCCCATTGGCTCACCGTCTCGGTGTTTTTGGACAGCGGCTAAATAAAACTTAACGCCTTTATTGCCAAGGTGATCATACGTTCCGGCGTTAACTAACGCGCGACCGTAACACCCACCGTACAACTCATTGCGTCCATCCTCTGGGGTCATAAGCTCGCCGGTAGCGTGCTTGAGAATCGGAGCTTGGTTTTTAGTATCCAACGAAACATAAATTGTGTTCTCGTACCCGGGCTTGATCTCACCCTCTTTATCAAGATTTGCGTTGCCGTCTTTAAACGGTACTCGAATTTTCTTTACTAACTCGGGCGTGGCTTTCGGCCATTGTTCCTTGATTAGATCCTTAACGATTTTGTTTAACAACGATAGGTCTGTGTCTTTAGGGAACAACAAATCCACGCACCACTTCTCGATCACCCGACCGTCTATTTGAGTGCTTAATTTATCCACTAAGTACGGGTAAGATAGTTTACCCACTGGGGTGACTACGTTATTTCTGTAACTTTGTTTTGCCATTTTAATCTCCTTAATCTATTAAACCTATTTATCCATTAACTCTAGACCATAACTCTAGACCAAGCCAAGCCTTTATAACTTCCTCTTTTAACCGATTACTTGCGTATTCAATTGATCCCCAATACTGGCTAACTGCTTCCAGCACTACTTCTTTATCGTCTTGCAATGCCGTACTCGCATAACACAACGCACGCCCATTCTGCTTAACTGCTGCCAGAACCACAGCTTTGTCAAGTTTATCAGATTCACTTGCCCACGCTAAGGCCCACCCGTCCTGCGTTACCTCTTCTAAAATTCCTTGTTTTGCCATTTTAATCTCCTTGATCTAATAAACTTGTTAACTCGTTGCCCAAATTATAAGGCTCTCTTCTATCTGTGTCCGGGACCAACACTGGTTTCTTTTCGGGCACCATTACATATTGTTGCACAACCTCCTTGTCATCGACTAACTTTTCCATCTGGGCTGGAGACTTGAGTTTAATATCGAAAATGTCGAGTCCGTATTGGCTTTGTAATTCTTCTGCAACTTTACTCTCATTAATCCATTTTCGGGTGGCTCTGCCACCTAATACTAATTTATGTCTCGGAATCTCACAACCTTCTAAAGCTAGATTATAACCATAGGCTTCAACCGCTGTCAACCACTTCTTTATAGCACTGGCGTTTTCTAGTACCTTGCTGATCGTGTCCATGCTCAACTGCTCGACCTCCGGCAACGACGTAACATCGCCTTCAATATCAGTTTTAGTCGTGACGTTGCTGATACGTTTAAGCTCTGGGCACACGCCTTTGACTTTACAAAACTGGCACCATGGCCCTTGGTTGTATTCTGGGTCTTCTTTTACTTTCTCGTATCTCCCTTCGAGAAACGCTTGAAAGGCGATTAACGATCGAGCCGGCACTTCAACTTTACGGATTGGGTCTTTTTCCATCCGTGGTTGCACAATCGCTACATAAAACTTTTTATCGCACATAATGTCCAGCCCTTCCAGCTCTATTGCGCCTAACAAATAGTAAAGCAGTTGGGGGTTGTTCTCTGGCTGCACACTAATGCCTTGGCCGTATTTAAAATCGATAACTGTTAGTGCTGTCTTGGACGAAACGATAGCATCTGCCGTACCAAAAAAGTGACCACCGTCGATAGAGTCTAGACGGATACGTTGCTCTACATAGAGTTTACTAGTCTCAGCGGGGTACTCGCCCCTTAAAACGTGTCGCCGCACGTAATTCACGTACATCATAATTGCGTCGATCATCTCGTCGGGCAAGGTACCGACTGACTCCAGTGGCAACACGTCTTTTAAAATCTCGGCGGCTACATTATGCGCCGTGGTTCCTTCGTTAGCATAATCGCTTGACTCCTCAAATGTTTTAGCTTGTGAAGCCAAGCATGGCTGTGCCGTACAGTTAGTCCAAATGTGTGCGGCGGATGCGCCGAATAGTGAATGTGTGCTCATAGTACCTGCGTCCCTGCTCTAAACGAGTTTGCCATGCGCTTAACCAGATCATCTAATGCTCGGTTCTTTGGGTCTAGTATTTCGTCAACGTAGGACAGCCCCCAGTTTTCGACAACCGATAAGTCCAGTAGGTTGTGGTGTATATGCACTCTGGCTCCGGGGAATTTACTCCCGTCCTTGAGTACAAAATACCCATACGTGGCGTCGAAACTATAACAGCTCGGGAAAGCGTGTTCGCTGCCAACCCCAAAGCGTTTAACGAGTCGAGGCGCGTATTGAGCCGTCATCTCTAGGTTCTTTTCTAGCCCAACGATCTTACTAAGTTTTTCTGTTCGATGGTCAATTACTTCCATAGTCTACTCCTTTTAAAATGTGACAAATAACATCTACAGTCCATCCGTTACCAAGCATTTTATATCGCTGGGTGTTTGACACCCCTTCCGTGTAATTGTCTGGCACGGTTTGTAACCGTTCGCATTCTAGGGGTGTGAGAACACGCCAGTAAACTTCTTGTGTGTCATTCTTAGTAAGACTTATTTTATGATCATTGTTTAATGACGGTGTGACTGTTCCTACCTTTCCATCATCTCTAGCCTGTAATTCTTTTGCTCTAAAAGGCGTGTAGTCTTTACCTGTTTTTTTTCTAACCTCTCTACGAATTTTCTTACTTTCTTCAGTTCTAACTTCCCTGTAAGATTGGACAACTATTTTAACCTCTTGATTACCTCCACTATTTGCGGTTAGTGTTGGGCTTTTTCCTCGGCGATCGTATACTCTTTTGAGTATGTCATGACCTTTTATATCGGCCTCGCCTACATGGATCAAACCGTTTCCATCGCACAAATCATCGCCGCTAAACGGCTGTAATCTACCCCCTTTAACAAAAGTAACACTTGGGTCCAATATGTCTCTTAAAACAAGCCCTTTATCTTCTGGTTGGCCAGCAACAGGCAAGTTAGTCCAGTAATACCGCTGTCGGTTTTGCGCACTGACTAACGCACTGTTAATTAAGATTGGTTCAACCCCCACTAAATCTGTAATCGCATCAAGATACTCTTTCTTCATGCGCACATTTTCTAGTAAAAAGTATTTTGGTTTAACCTCTTTTAATAGCCTAATAAATTCAAAAAACAAGGCCGATCTAGGGTCGTCAAATGCCAGTTGTTTACCGGCAAAGCTGAACCCTTGACATGGCGAACCAGCCAGAAGTAAATCGATGCTTGGTAAATCTTCACCCTTTACGTTTTTAATATCACCCAACTGGATAGTGTTTGGGTAGTTTTTCTGAGCAATCTTAATTGCGTACTTGTCAATCTCGCTTGCATAATAGTTTTCTACTTTTATGCCTAGGCGGTCTAACGCAATTTGGCCACAACTCATGCCGTCAAACAAACTTAACACATTCATTTTAAAACCTCCTTAATCCTTCTCTTTTTAAAAAACATTGATCTCATTATAACATGGTCGATACTATCCTTCACAACCAATACTTGCGCCGTTACTTTATTATTCTGGCCAATGCGGTGGCAGCGATCGACGGCTTGGTCCATCTCTCCGGGCACCCAACTGTTCTCTACAAACACTACATGACTGGCCGCAGTTAAAGTAAGCCCAGTGCCAGCAGCTTGTATCTGGCCGATAAAGACTTTGGTGTCTGCGTCTTTTTGAAACCGATCGACGTAGCGTTGGCGATCTGTTGAAGTAGTACCGCCATAGACGAGCACAGCACCTTCCTCTTTA
>Ga0213864_10000929_pt1 | contig 13338 bp, 11 predicted proteins | sample PICome_5_FD_160078 | JGI IMG/M metagenome (GOLD analysis project Ga0213864, IMG submission 160078) | Coastal seawater microbial communities near Pivers Island, North Carolina, United States - PICO247 | ecosystem: Environmental > Aquatic > Marine > Coastal | place: USA: North Carolina... | reverse complement strand
CTGGCGGCCAATCGGAACGCGGGCATCTAGCTCCTCTGAACTTTGATCTATTTCGTCCATCATTCGTGTTTTGATCAAACCGGGATGTACTGAATTTACACGAATACCAAATTCCGCAAATTCTAGTGCTGCTGATTTTGTTAGGCCTCTTACCGCCCATTTTGTTGCTGCGTAGGCAGGAGCACGTGAATTTCCTGAAATGCCCGCAATTGAAGAGAGGTTAATTATGCTACCACTTTTTTGATTTTTCATAACCGGAACGATCGATTTTATCCCGAGAAACGTACCTGTTTGATTTACTGCTACCAATAGATCCCAATCAGAGAGGCTCGTGTCTAATATTCCACTAACGCGAAAAATACCCGCATTATTAACCAAGATGTCGATACGATTGTATATTTGAATGATCTGGGACACTACCGCCGTCCATGATTGCTCATTTGATACATCATGCGGCAAAAAATAGCATCTTTCACCAAGTTCAGATGCAATTGTAGCACCAAGCTGTTCATCGCTATCTGTAATGATAACAATAGCGCCAGCCTCCAAAAACAATTTTGCAGTTACTGCGCCAATACCTCTTGCGCCTCCCGTTATTAAAGCAATTTTGTCGTTAATTTTGTTCATTAGTGGTGTCTTTATTCAATTAACAATGCTCGGTGCAGTCTTGAAATGTTTTGCAAGTTGTAGTGCCAACAAGCGGGAGTAATATCTGGCTTGGCTTAGGTTGCCTCCTGTGAACCATAAATTTTCCTGCTCTGTTTTGACCCACATATTTCGCAGCTCTCCAATCCAAGGGCCCGGGTCCCCTTTGGTCGCAGAACCGTACCCCCAACAAGGACCAACTTTGACGGCTGTTTCTTGGTCGATCAATGCAGCAACCCACTCAGTCATGTCACCATATCCAGTCGCATAAACGATCATATCCGCATTGATGCTACTTCCATCATCGAGATGAATGGCGTCTTCACTCAGGGCAGATACGCTGTGCCCAGACTTGACTGAAATCCGTCCGTCCATAATCATTTCTGCGGCTCCAACGTCAATGTAATATCCAGATGCAGTCCGGCGATACTTCATGCCAAGCCCTGTACCATCCTCCGCAAAATCTAGTGCGAAACCAGCATTGGCTAGGTTGTTGTAATAGGATTTTTGTTCCTGTCGAATGGAGTCCCATATTTTTTTATGCTTTTTTTCCAATAATCGCAGCGGAACAGAGGCCTGTAAAATATCAGCTTTGTCTGTTGTTATTCCGCGTGAAACTGCATCTGCAGAATAAAGCGGGCCGAGTACTTTGTCACAATAATCGTCTTGGCGGACAACTAGGGATGTGGATCGCTGGATCAGGGTTGGTCGTGCCCCAATCTTTACAAGATCAGACGCGATGTCATTCGCAGAATTATTTGCCCCAACGATCGCAACATTCAAACCTGAGTATTCTTCTTGTAATTTAAAGGCACTTGAATGGTGTTGAGGCCCCTTGAAAATGTCTTTGCCTTTGAATGTTGGGATCTTTGGAAATCCAGATAAACCTAACGCCATAATAAGATGTGTTGGTTCCAGCTTTACGACTTTACTATCATTTTCAATTGTGACAGCCCATTTACCCTCTGACCCGATGTACTTTGCAGAGGTCAATTTGGAATTTGTCCAAATATTAATATTCAGATCATGTGCATAGCTCTCTAACCAATCTGCCATTTGGTCTTTTGGTGTAAAAGTAGGCCAGTCACTGGGAAATGGCTTAAATGGTAAGTGGTCATACCAAACAGGATCATGTAATACTAAGCTGTCGTATCGCGACCTCCATTGATCACCCACGCGAGGATGCTTATCTACGATCAAATAGTTAACCCCTAGGTCGGCTAGTTGAGCGCCTAAAGCCAATCCGCCTTGTCCACCTCCGACGATCAAAACGAAGGGATTGAGTGATCCGTCAGGATGAGTTGTTTTTTCTTTTAAGTTGTCGAGTTGGGTAAATAAAGTCTCGCACAATCCATCGGAAATACGAACATATCCCCGCCCCAAACCCTGTGACGTTTCAAAATGAAAAAAACCCTCTGAGTCAGACGCGCCGCCTTCGAATGTGATTTTTTCGATCGTTGTGGTCAGTCCCGCTTCTTTGGCGAATTGACCAATTTTGTCGCGTCCTTCTAATGTTTGAAGTGTTCCTCCAAAGGGTAAATAATCTCTCCAAAAGCCATCAATTTGAAAAAGCTCTTCGATGCTATCGCGGTCATCATTGTTAAAAACAGCAGAAAATTTTGTTAACCAAGCATTTGCGGACATTGTTAAGCAACTTTCTCGTTTAAGAAACTGAGTGATTGTTTCAAGGGTTCAGGGACCAAGCCTGGCGATTGAGGAAGCGCAATTGATCCATTTTGTATTTTGATTGGCTGCACACATAACTGGGTTCGCAGTGGGTTTTCGTTTACATCGACTTCACAGTAAGAACTTTCTCCAATCGCGGCAGAAATCGAAAGTGCTGCGAATTGCCCAACCGCAGTTCCCATAAAATGCGGCCAGACTTTGACTTCGTCTGGTAATTTTTTTACAAGATCAAGGATGGCTGAAATGCCTCCCCATTTAGCAACATCTGGTTGAAGGTATTGAACTCCAAGGTCTGCCATCCTCAAAAAGGCGTGTTCTCCATAAATATTTTCACCTGCAGCAATTGGAACATTGGTTGAAGAGACCAATTGTTCCCATTCACAAAAATTGGCATCAGCGCGAAGTGGCTCTTCTGCAAAGACGAGGTTGTATTGTTCCAAATCACGAAGATGTGTCGTTGCTTCGTTTAGGCTCCAGCTTTGATTGCTATCCACCATAATTTTGCTGCCAACTGGGCACAAAACAGTCGCTTTTTGCACAATCTCCTTTGTTCCATGTTCCTCAAACCCTATTTTGAGTTTGAAAAATGTTTGTCCCATTTTTGCATGTTTCGGGATGAACTTTTCTAAGTCAGTTGCATTTATCGAGGTCGCGTATGTATTTCCGACTTTTGATTTTAAACCTAAGAAATCGACAAAAGGAACACCTGCGCTACGCAAAGAAAGATCCCATAAAGCGATATCAAGCCCTGCTAAGATGTGTTCGAATACCTGTTGTTGTCCGATATGTAAAAAATAAATCGATAGCTTGCTTCGAAGGACCTCATTAACTTCCCGTGGATCTACAAAAGTTAAGTTATTGAGATGTGATGCTATCACGTCCTCCAAGATATGAGCTTTGTGGATGTTCGCTCTCGGTGGAAAGTTAGCCCAAACTTCACCCCATCCATAGCAACCAGAGGTATCTTGCAATCGTATTAGCAGTGCGGGGCGTGTTGGCATTGACCCCAAAGCCATTTTAGGTGAAACACCTCCTTCAGCTCGCAACGGTATCGCGCTTAGTCCCGCTAATTTTATGGGGCGATTAAATTTCATGTTACCACGCTACGTAGGCTGAATGTTCAGATGTGTAAAAATTTACAGCCGTGGGACCAACAGAATATGCACCAACACCCGAATTTTTGATTCCGCCGAATGGCATATTATTATCGGGAACTGTGCCGTGGTTGACATGGATCATACCGTTTTGGCTTTCACTTAAGAACCGTTGGATCAAGTCGTTCCGGTTGGAAAATAATGCAGAGGTCAATCCAAATTCAGTGCCATTAAGTATCTGCATTGCGTCATCAAAGGTTTCATATTCGATGACCGACAATACGGGGCCGAAAATTTCATGCTGACCTGCTAGCGAATTATGTTTTGCATCAGCTAGAATGGTAGGGGGATAAAAATAGCCGTCCTCGGCCGCTCCCAGTTTTTGTCCGCCTGACAGGGGGATTGCTCCCTCTGCAATGGCACTTGAAGTTACATCTGCAACCTCGTTCCAGTGAGCTAGATTGCAGAGTGGTCCGATATCAGTTTCGTCATCCATTCCGTTGCCAATGATCATTGCATTTGCTTTTTCGGAAAGGAGCGTTTTGGCAGTTTTCGCGAGATCCTTGTGTACAATAACGCGACTGATTGCGGTGCATCGTTGGCCAGAAGTCATGAATGCTGCCCCCATTATTTGATTGATAGCACTCTCTAAATCCTCGCTATCATTTAAAATCGCACCATTTTTTCCTCCAAGCTCTAGTTGGACTGGGATTAGGTTTTCAGCCGCTGCTTTATAGACAAGTTTTCCTGTAGGCACTGAACCTGTAAAACTAACACCGTGTATTTCTCCACTCGAAACGACATCGCTTGCGACGCGTCCAGAAACCATTGCTACTTGAATAAGGTCTTCAGGAAAGAACTCTTGTGCTATTTCTGCCAAGATGAAGTTTGCGGCAGGTGTGAATTGCGAAGGTTTCATAATAACAGCGTTACCAAACGCTAGTGCTGGACAAATTTTGCGCATTGGGGTTGAAACTGGGAAATTCCAAGGACTGATACAAAAAATCACTCCTCGCGGACGCCGTAAAATTTGGTTAGAAAAGTTTGTGCGTCCATTCGCTATGGTAATCGCACCCATTCTTGCGGCTTCACCAACTGAAAACCGTCCCTCTGCGCAAGATTTGAGTGTTTCGCCCTTGCTTTCTCGATACAGTTTGCCCTGTTCTAAAGTACCCGCCGTTGCCAGTCTGTCTGCATTCGCTTCAACCGCATCAATAAAAGCATTCAATCTTTGTGAACGCTCCAGTCCAGGAACTTTAGCCCATTTTGCTTGCGCTAAGTTGGCTCTCTCGATGACGTCAGCTAGGTCATCGCGCGCCATCATTTTATATCGCCCAATCTGTTGTGAAGGGTTTGCAGGATTTACTGTTTCTACCACATCGATCCCGGTGCCGTATTCATATTCAAAGCTCATTATTTTGCCTTTCTCTTCATGACACCAGTCGCTGAAGTCGTTATCGCATCAGCATCAATTCCATATTTTTTCATAAGATATGGGGTGGTCCCGCCTTCACAGAATTGATCTTGAATACCTATTCGCTTAAAAGGTATTCCAATGCCTTCATCCATTAGCACCTCTGCGACAGCTGAGCCTAAGCCGCCGATAACACTGTGATTTTCTGCCGTGATTACAGCTCGTGTCTTTAAGGCGCTTTCAATAATCAAATCACTATCAATTGGTTTAATCGATGCCATATCAATGACGCGTGCTTCGATACCTTGTCGCGATAATTTTTCTGCGGCTTTAAGGCTCTCACTCACACAAAGACCAGCAGATATAATCGTTATATCTGATCCGTCTCGCCGTATTACACCTTTTCCAATTTCTAATGGCATTGGCGAAAATTCAGGTGGTGTTGTTTCCGGACGTTTCATACGGAGATATACTGGACCATCCCAGTCAAGTGCTAGCTGAACCATTGCTGCGTGATATTCTGGTCCTGAAGGCTCAAATATCGCCACGTTTGGTATAGGACGCATGATGGCTACGTCTTCAATGGCTTGGTGTGAGACACCAAGCAGTGTCGCAACTCCAGGTAAGAAACCAACGATTTTTACAGGGAGGTTAGGGTAGGCAGCCTGCATGGTGATTTGGTCGAGGACACGTTTGGTTATAAACGCACAAAACGAGTGACAAAATGGAACTTCCCCTGAGCGAGCCATACCACCAGCAATTCCAATCATGTTAGCTTCCGCTATACCAACGTTGTGGAAACGCTCTGGTAATACGTCCCTGAATCTGTCCGTTTCCGTTGGTGGTACCAGATCAGCGCACAAAGCTACTATTCTTGGATCACTTAGCGCGGCGTCAACCAATGCATCTCCATATGCCCGCGGCAATGGTTTAAAGGATCGGTTGATAAAGTCCGCTGCTTCAAGCTGTGTCAGGGTTCTCATATTTGCGCCTCTAGTTCTGTGCGTGCTGAGCGCGCTACTTCCTCTGGAAAACGCAATTGGTGAAACATAAGTCCTTCAAGAGAAGGGACACCTTTTCCCATCACGGTATTTGCTTTGATGAAGGTTGGCTTATTTTTTGTTTCACGCGCCTTGGCGTAGGCATTCAAGAGCGCTGCGATGTCATTTCCATCAACTTCAAGACAACTAAAGTTAAAGCTGGTCATTTTAGTTAACAATGGCTCCAAGCTCATGACTTTGTCCATCGACCCTTCAGATTGAACAAAGTTGTAATCGACAATAAGACACAAGTTATCCAGCCCTTTGGCGCCGGCTAACATTGCTGCCTCCCAGATTTGGCCTTCTTGCATCTCTCCATCTCCTAAGATGACGTAATATCGACTGGAGCGCCCTTGCCGTTTTGCTGAAAGAGCGCAACCAATTGCCACTGATAAGCCTTGACCTAGAGACCCGCAGGTGGCTTCTACGAACGCTCCCATGCGTTCTGAAGAATTAATCTCTAGCTTGGAACCGTCATTTACGTATGTGGATAATTCCGAGACCGGAAAAAAACCGCGCTCCGCCAATGTTGCATAAAATATTGCGGTGTTATGGGCTGTTGTGAGAAATATTCTATCACGATCTTCCCAAGTTGGATTTGAAGGATCCATCGTCGCTTCTGCAAAATAAAGCGACGTGAAAATATCAGCGGCCCCAAGTCCCTGTTGAACGTACCCTTGTCCTGAAGGCGCAATCATGTCCACTACATGAAGTCTTAGGCGCGTCGCAATTTCTTGCAACTTTTCAAAATTGTGGTTCTCTTCCATTGCGGTCTCATGCTATTATTAAAAGGTATAGAGGTATATACCTTATGAATTGGGGTTTTTGTCAATATGAATCTTCAAGCAATTAAGCGTGCGTCCATCCCGCTTCATGTCGAAGTTGCCGAATTACTGCGTCGTCAAATACGCTCAGGATATCTTCCTGCCGGGGCCAAATTACCTCCCCTCAGGGTCTTGACCGAGCAGCTTGGTGTTGCCCGAATGACAATTATACAAGCGATGAACGCTCTTGAAGAAGAGGGTTTGATTGAAAAGCATTCGGGCAGGGGTACGTTCGTTAAGGCTATTAGTATGCCAGAGCGTCACACCATGCACATGAAGGCAAATATGAAGCAAATTTATTCTATGGTCGAAGAATTGGAGGTTTCGGTTACTCAAAGTGATGCCGTTATCGAAAAAACTTCATGCGGTCAGTATGTACGTGCGATGAGGCGTATTCATAATCGCTCTAACAAGCCATTTTGCTTGGTGGATATTAAGCTAGATGATGAAATCTATGAGATGGCACCAGAGCGTTTTTCGAATGAAATAGTAGTGTCTGTTTTGCGTGATCTTGGGGTAACCGTACAAAATGCTTGTCAAAAAGTTACAATTTCTTATGCGGATTTTACGCTCGCCCAATCCCTTGGGGTTAAATTAAACTCAGCGGTCTTTAAGGTCTTTCGTGAATTCTTAGATCGTGATGGAAACCTAATTTACTCTGCGATGTTATCATATCCTGGTGATTTGCTTGAATTGGAGGTTGAATTTACTACGGACGATATATGAAAAGAAGTGTTGACTTTTTTATACTTAAAATAAAAGGTATAAACATCTAGATCATTATTTCCATCTATTCGATGGTCGAAGCAGGGAGGGCTTCACAATGAATATATTTAAGATAGTGGCAGCAGGCGTTGCCGCACTAGGTGTCACCGCAGGTGCTGTTTTCGCTGATTGGCCTGAAAAACCGATAAACGTTGTAGTTTCATTTAAGGCGGGCGGTAATGCAGATGTGGCGGCTCGCATAGTGGCAGACACTTTCAGTAAAGAACTTGGAGTGCCTGTAAATGTCGTGAATAAACCAGGGGGTGCACATATCCCCGCTGTCATGAGCGTGAAAGAAGCGCCGGCAGATGGATATACTCTTATTCAGTTCGCACCGCCTAGCTTTATGGTGGTTCCGTTGACACGCGAGGTGCCTTATAGCCCTACGGATGATTTCACGCCAATTTTTGCTGCGCAGTTTGCAACTAACGCGCTGTATGTTCGCGCCGACAGTCCGTATAATACATTTGAGGAATTCTTGGATGGCGCCAAGGCAAATAAACTTACAATCGGTGTCAATAATCTCGGCGCTCCCCCCAATTTATCAGCGGTGCAATTGGCCAGTGAATTTGGACTGGAATTCAAGACGCTTGCACTGAAAACAGTGCCTGCCTCATTGGCTGGGTTGATCGGTGGACAGGTGGATGTAGCAGTTGGGCAAATTGCATCGATCAATGCGTTTAAAGGCGAGATTAAGCCGTTGATCATTCTTGATAATAACCGAGTGCCTGCCATGGACAAGCATCTTCCCGGAGTGCGTACTGTTGGTGAGGCATTCCCTGGCAAAAATGCAGGGGCATGGGTCCGTGGTGGATGGGCGGTAAAGGCAGGAACGCCCCAAGAGATAGTTGACAAGCTAACAATGGTTTCAGCCAAACTAGGCACTGATGAGTTTATTTCAACTTTGCCTCCAGGTATTGATTGGAAATACGTTCAAGGTGCAGCAGCTGTCGGCGAAGAATTGCAGGCAGGTATCGATCTATATACCCCAATCCTTGATGGACTTGGATTGCTATATCAGAAGTAAGTTAGTTTAACTCACTGCGCAGTCTTCGAACATCTGAAGCTGCGCAGTGTTCCGTCTAAGGGTATACTATGTGCACTCAACGCTTAGGAAATTTAGTGTTTGTGACCTGCATGTTGATCGCATGTGGTTATTTTGCTTGGATAGCCGAAGGGTTCGTAACTTCAGGTCTACTGGCGACATCAGGCCTGCCATCAAAATTTTTTCCACAGTTGACCTTGATGCTGACGGGTGCTTGCGCAGTGATGGTGGGCGTAATGTATGTCCGTTTTCATGAAGCAGGTGGTGACGCGAATGAAATGGTCTTTGCAGATCGCGGTGAGGCGTGGCGTGGACTATCCATGTTGGCCGTGGCGATCATCTGTTACTTTACTTGGAACTGGTTTGGGTTTTTACCTATGGCTGTCATTCTAGGACCGCTTAGCCTGATCGCGATGAGCGAAAGCCGCATTGCGATCTATGCGATCGTTTGGGCGTTAACCGCGGCAGTTTGGGTGATTTTCACCTATGGCCTGAAGATACAGTTGGTATGATTGATGTTTGACGCTGGCGCCTTTGTCTCTGCGGTCGGATTGCTAGCCGATCCATTTACACTTATGCTATTGGTCTTGGGCATTGTTTTGGGGCTGATAATTGGCATTTTACCGGGGCTTGGCCCTCCAATCGCTATTGCCTTGGCATTGCCTTTCACTTTTTATTTAGAACCTGTTCCTTCAATGGTGTTGCTATTGGGGATTTATTCGGCGGCTATCTATGGTGGCTCAATCTCAGCGATTGCAGTTGGAATTCCTGGGACTGGTGCTGCAATTGCTACAGTTGAAGACGGCCATCAGATGTTCAAGCAAGGAAAAGGCGGTGAAGCGCTCGGTTTTTCTCTCACGGGTTCAATTATTGGCGGGTTATTCTCCGCTATGTGTTTGGCTTTGGTCGCACCACTGTTGGCTAGTTTGGCGGTGCAATTTGGCCCGCGCGAATACTTGGCTATTTCAGTATTCGGCCTTGTCGTTGTAGTACGTGTTGCTGGTAAGAGTCTGCCTAAGGGCTTGATGATGGGGGGCTTGGGCATTTTCCTTACCACTTGGGGGCTAGACGAGCTAAACGGTACCGAACGCTATACATTTGGGACGTATTACCTCTATGAAGGTCTACCGCTCGTGCCCTTCCTCGTTGGACTATTCGCAATGTCTGAGGTTTTGATTGGGGCTGAACGTGCGGCGAAAAAGGTTTCCTTTGATACCGCGAGCCTCTCGGTACGGTTGCCAGGCTTCAAGGCGTTGGTCCGCATGAAAGACGTAATTTTGCGCTCATCGATAATCGGTACGGTGATTGGGATTATCCCGGGTGAAGGTGCGGCAGTTGGTGCGTTTTTCGCGTATTCAGAGGCCAAGCGCAGGTCAAAAAACCCAGAAGAATTCGGTAAAGGTAAAGCGGAAGGAATTCTCGCTCCTGAAACAGCCAATAATGCCACGGTTGGTGGTGCGCTTGTGCCCACCCTTACATTAGGCGTGCCAGGTTCACCTGCTGCGGCGGTACTTCTAGGCGCGCTATTGATACAAGGTCTTACACCTGGTCCCAAACTCTTTTCAGATCAGCCCGACCTAATGTATGCGATTTTTCTTGGGCTTTTCCTTATCAATATTCTGATGATGCTAATTGGACTTGTTGCAATTCGATTTGCGGCTCAGTTAATTCGAGTTCCGACTACGGTAATTGTACCGACAGTCATGTTGCTTAGTTTTGTGGGGATTTATTCTGTTTCCAACTCTTTCTTTAATGTATCTGTTCTCTTGGGAGCAGGTATATTGGGGTACGTTATACGGAAATTAGGCTATTCTATTGCTCCGCTCTCAATCGGTTTTGTACTAGGACCAATTCTTGAAAACTCGTTGCGCCAATCGATTACGATTGCTGACGGTTCGGTCGCAGAATTCTTTAGTACGCCCATTGGGCTTACCATCTACTGTGCACTTGCGTTGACGATTTTATGGGGTCCGATAAGTGCGAGGTTCAAGAAGTGAAACAACCAAATATCATTATTATTTATGCAGATCAGATGCGCTATGATGCCATGGGTTGTTCGGGCAATCCTGTTATTCGTACACCCAACATCGATCAGTTATCTGCGGACGGCGTGCATTTCGAGGAAGCTTATACAAGCTATCCAATTTGCTGTCCTTTTCGCGCATCAGTGTTAACAGGAAAATATGCACAAAACCATGGCTTGATACAAAACCATTTCCCGCTTCGCGGGGGACAGGGGTTTTTGGCTGAGTTCCTGAGAGACGCTGGCTATCAGACTGGCTATATCGGAAAATGGCACCTAGAAGGAGGGCCAAAGCCTGGATTTGTCCCGCCGGATCGTCGGTTCGGATTTGACCATTTCATAGGCTTTAACCGCGGCCATGATTATCAATCGTCGATTTATTACGACGACGCTGGTCAAGCATATCATTCCGAGCGCTACGAGCCTGACTATCAAACTGATCAATTCATCGATTTTATCGAGACATCGGCCAAGAAAGGCGAACCGTTTTTTGGATACTTAAGCTACGGTCCGCCGCACTTTCCGATGGATATGCCCGATCATTTGCGGAAAATTTATCGTCACGAAGAGGTGCCTCTTCCTCCTGGTGTTCCAGATCCTGAACTACAGGAAAGGGTTCAAAAATATAGAAATGACGTTCTATGCGGGGGCGACCCGAGATCGGGTCATAAAAGTCATTGTAGCCATGAAACAAAGCCTGTTGGTGAAATAGAAAGCGAAGCAGAAATTCGTGAATTTATCGCTGAATATTATGGGATGATCCATAACATTGATTGGAATGTGGGTCGTATAATGAAAACGCTTGATCATATTGGTCTAGCGGAAGACACACTTCTAATTTTCCTAAGTGATCACGGCGACATGTTGGGACAACATGGAAGTTTTTGTGGGATCAAAAACCAAGGTTTCCGAGCTTCAATGCATGTTCCATTGATCGCGCGTTATCCGGCTCGCTTTAAGCCACGCCGCAGCAAAGCATTGATTGACGTCGGTGTGGATATGATGGCGACGCTATTAGAGCTTGTCGGGTTAAGTATTCCTGAAGGTCGAGATAGCCGGAGTTACCTGGCAGTGCTTGATGGGAACGCGACGGAGCATCGAAGCCAACTTTGGTATCAAGTTTTTCGTCAGACAGGCGGTAACCCAATCGAATACACTCCTTATGCGGAACGCGGAATCCGTTCGAAAGAGTGGCTATACGTTCGCAGGAAAGACCACAGAGCTTATCTTTATGATCAACTTGTTGATCGAGATGAACAAGTGAACCTCGTCAATGATCCCTCTTATCAGCAATTAATGGAAAGTTTTGATGCGCAACTTGCAAAGCATATGAATGAAACAGGGGATGATTGGGATATGACTGCAGACTTTCCCCCCCCGGATTGGATCACACACGCTGAAGCAAAGCTGCATCTTGAAAATGTTTTGCTTCCTACCGCCATTAAAGTTCCATGAGGATTAGATGCTATTAGAAAATACTGTTCAGTTCGATCCAGCACCGTTTGACGATATAAGCTTTGATTTATGTAAGCGTCGTAAAGACGTTATAATCATGAGTGCTGATCTAAGCAAATATTGCCAAGTTGTCCGAGTGAAAAACGAATTACCTGAACAACATCTTGATGTCGGCATGGCAGAACAAAACTTGCTTTCTGTTGCAGCTGGTGTCGCTAAGGGTGGTTACATTCCGATTGCAACTTGTTTTGCCTGCTACATAACGCGCCGCGCATATGATCAAATGATGATTTGTATGGGCACGGGTAGTGGCACAGGGACGAACCAAATGGTGGGTCCAACAAATATCGCGATTGGGTTTACTCCAGGAATTGCAAATCCTGCGAGAATTCACCATCAAGCTGCAGAAGACTTAGGTATGGTTCGAGCCATTCCAAATGCAAATGTGATTGATCCGATGGACCCAACGGATTTTCGCGCAGCCGTCAACGCAGCAGTTGATTCGCCAGGTTTGACATATATCCGCGGGCATCGTGGTGATACGCCGCGTTTGCTCGACCCTAAAAAATTCAAGTTTGAATTAGGCAAAACCTACCGACTAAAGGAAGGCAAAGGGATCGGAATTATTGCGACGGGTCATGGTACGCAATGGGCGTTAGAGGCGTCGGCTCTACTGGCCCATCGTGGCGTCGACCATTCGATATTACACGTGCCAACGATTAAACCCGTAAACGAAAAAGAAATCAGTGACTTTGCTTTTGCACACAATCAGGTCGTTACGGTGGAAAATCACCAAATCGTAACCGGCTTAGGTTCGTTGGTAGCAGAAATTATTTCTGATATTGGTGGTGGACCACGAATAACCCGGCTTGGTCTTCCAAACCGTTGGGCGCCTGGTGGCTCTATTGGGTATATTCGCCAGTCTTTGCATCTAGATGCGCAGTCTCTTGCCAATCAAATTCAGGAGACAGTTAAGTGAGACGCAATCATTCAATCACCGAACTGGAAATTATTGCAGCCAAAATTCGGCTTAATACAATGGAAATTTGCCGGCAACGCGGTGGTTATGCAGCGCAGGGTGTCGCGCTTGCCGATATTGCCGCGGCTCTTTATTTCGATGAATTGCGTCCCGACAATGAAAATTGGTTTCATGATCGTTTTGTTCTATCGAATGGTCATGATGCGATCATGACTTACGCGGCCCTCGCTGAAACTGGCCATTACAGTATGGATGATCTTAAAACTTACAATGCCGATGGAAGCTGGATAGATCAAAGCCCGATAGAAGGTCAGCTGGGCTTCGAAATTACGGCGGGCTCATTAGGCCAAGGCCCGAGTCAATCTGCT
>Ga0213864_10000928_pt1 | contig 13357 bp, 12 predicted proteins | sample PICome_5_FD_160078 | JGI IMG/M metagenome (GOLD analysis project Ga0213864, IMG submission 160078) | Coastal seawater microbial communities near Pivers Island, North Carolina, United States - PICO247 | ecosystem: Environmental > Aquatic > Marine > Coastal | place: USA: North Carolina... | reverse complement strand
CACTCGTTTTTTAAAAATTTCAAAATAGACAATTGATCATCTGCTTTAACATTAGTTATGGAATTGCTTTCTGAACGCCTGTTTTGACGCGTCCCCACATCTAATGAAGGCACACATAAAAATGGCGCCTCGCGTACTCCCGCAGATGAATTGCCAACTATGCAGGCAGCATTTTTCATGAGTTCTGAGAAATGTGCGAAGCGCATTGAAGGCAAAACTCTAAATCTATCTCTGGGTAATTGCTCAATTTCTGAAAAAATAACATCAGCACCTGGATCATTGTTGGGTAGTATTACAACGAAACTTCTTCCTGAAATATTTAATGCTTCAAAAAAACTGCGTGCTTGTTCTGCCATGGTATCTTGTTCCGAAGTCACAGGATGAAAAGTACAAATACCGAAGTCCTTAAATGGAATACTGTAGTGCGCACGCACCTCTTTTATATGAACTCCCGAAGACCTTAGGTGGAAATCCAATTCCGGCGATCCAATAACGTAGATTTTATCTTTTGGCTCTCCTAAGCGTGCCACTCGCTCTGCTGCTTTTTCTGAACTTACAAAGTGAAAAGAAGCGAGTTTAGTATTACAATGCCTGAGTATCTCATCAATTGTGCCAGAAATTTCCCCACCTTCGATGTGCGCGCAACGAATGTAATTCGTGGCGCAAACTATAGCACATGCGAGCGCTTCAATTCTATCACCATGCACGATTACAAGATCTGGTTGTTGACTTTGGACAAACTTTGAAAAACCGATAACAGTATTGGCTAGTATTAAGTCTTGCGCCTCAGTTCCATCTTGGTTGGCGAATTCTGAGACGCTCACACCCGACAAGCGCTGCACTTCAATTTTTGTTAGGCCATATCGTTCAAGCATATGCATACCCGTGACCCAAAACACCACATCAAACCCTTGATCACGTGCTAACAATGCAAGGGGTTCAAGCTTCCCAAAATCAGCTCGCGTACCTGTTACAAATAAAAGTTTACGCATTCTCGCTACTGTTACCAACTTCTTTGACATTTGTCATAACCTTATAGATAGAGTTGTACAACAAACACTAAGTGCAAGAGTTCCAAATAATGATAACAGACCGAGTTGTAATCTGCATGAAATGGGGCAAGCTTTATTCGGCAGAATATGTGAATGTACTCTTCAACGCATGTAAAGCTAAGATTACCGGTGATTTTCGATTTGTATGTTTAACGGATGATGCTAGCGGTGTCGAAAATGGGATCGAAGCTTTTCCTATACCCGACATTGGCCTCGATAAATCGCATTGGAGATTTGGGGCTTGGCCAAAAATCAGTGTCTTCATGAAGCAACTCTACGGGTTGCAAGGCCGCGGTTTATTTATCGACCTTGATACTGTGATTTGGGGTAGTCTCGATGAATTTTTTGAGTGTGAAGGTGACTTTATTGCACTGGATTCCGCGCCTTGGCGGTATGTAGATTCACCACCAAGGACTGGGACTGGGGTTTTTGCATTCGAATTTGGAAAAATGGGTTGGATTGTAGAAAATTTACGCAGGGAACGCGATAAACTAATAAACAAATATAAAATTGAACAAGATTATTTGCATGGTGAGCTTTATGGTATCAAATATTGGCCGCAGGAGTGGATTAAAAGTTACAAATATCATCTTCGCCAACCTTTGATAATCGACCGATTTAAAGGACCTACACAACCTGATCAATCTGTAAAAATAATCTGTTTTCACGGCAATCCGCGGCCTATAGACTTAATTTGCCCACCGAAGGGGAATTGGGATCGTTTTCCACATTATGGTAAAGGGCCAGTCCCATGGATGGTCGAATATTGGGTTACTTATGGTGGTAGTCTAAAACAATGACAAAGCTAATTCTCTCATTAACAACGATACCTCCTCGCTTTCCATATGTTGGAGAAAACCTCACAGGGCTATTGAGGCAAACCGCAGAAATAGAGGCTATAAATCTTTACATCCCAAAACAATATAAGCGCTTTTCATATGATGAATGTGAACTGCCCATCTTACCAGAAGGCGTAAATTTACGCATCGTTCCACAAGATTATGGGCCTGCAACCAAAGTTTTGCCTGCGGTAGAAGAATACAAAAACCAAGATATAATGATCTTATTTTGCGACGATGATAAAGTTTACGACATAAATTGGGCCCAAAGATTTGTAACAGCGGCTGAAAAGCGTCCGCAGCATGTAATATGTGAAGAAGGGGGACATCTTTGCATGCCTCATTATGCAGCCAACGCTTGGACATCAGATCGCAAACCGCAAGCGCAATTTCTCAATAAAAACATCTGGTACAGAGTGAAACGAGCCGCATCACTAGGCAAATGGAAGCCGTCTAAGGGTACTTCATCAGGATATGTCGATATTTTAGAAGGCTGGGGCGGCGTTCTAGTACGTCCAGAGTTCTTCGACCAAATGTCATTTGAGATACCAGAATTATTGTGGACTGTGGATGATGTGTGGTTGTCAGGCTGTTTGGAGCGTCGCGCGATACCTATTTGGTTAAATGTAAATAATAAAGTACGCGCTTCCGCCAACTCTAATGAGATGAAAGATGCGGCTTTACGAAACTTTGTGCATGACGGCCACGGCCGCGTCGCAGCAAATCGTGCATGTATAAAATATTTCCAGGAAAAATATCGAATCTGGGGTGGTTAACAACGCATATGAAATGTTTGTAATTGAATAGCGATCCACAGGCTAAACTAGAAAATAGAACAAATTGTTGTGACAATATTTATTTTTTCAAAGACAAATTATACAAAAATATCGTTGAACTACACTCAATCCAAAAAATCAATTTACTGCCTGCATGTCATACAGTTTTACCTTGAACGTAGTGTAATGATACCGTTCTTCCATAACCACATAATTCGACGCATATAATTACTAAGCTTCAGAAAGTAATGCGGTGCCCGCTTTAATTTATGCAATTTATATACGTTATCATTACGGTTCCCTGTGATGTAACTCAATCCATGGTCAACAGGGCTAGCAGAGAAGGGCTCCAACCCAGTAAGTCTAATGCCGTGTACAAAAAACCTGTTTAACTCGTGATCATGCGCTCTGGTTATTGGCAAGAAGGATTGCGAAAGTTTCTTAGCGACCAGTGGATGTATAAGATAGCAAGCGTTACCTGTGAACGGACCCCAGTAGTAGTTTAATTCAAAGTTTTCTAATCTCTGTACCGTTATCGGACCGACAGCCCTTATTTTTGCAAATCGACAAATGTCCCAAGCATCCTGAAGATGAAGTGCCTTTTCTAAAGCTTCCAAAAAGTTTTTAGAAAAAACCACATCATCCTCACAAATTAGTACTGGTTTATTCGAAGAACTCACTTTTTTCCAAAGATCAACGTGGGCCATGTAGCAACCAAGATGCCCCATTGTTAACTTAGCGCCCATATTGCGCTCCCATAATTCAACATCGGTATTTGAAAGTAACTGCTCCCTCAATGAGTTCGCGTCCACCCCATTAAAAAACTGAAAATGCAACCCAAGGCTGGAAAACTCGCGCTGCACTCTCTCACGTCTATCATGTGCATCCGGTAGGCTGATCACATAAATATCCAAGTTCAAATCTGATGACATGTATCAACCTCGTGATTTATTTTAACAAATCTATGGTTAGTTCATGCAACTTAACCCGTTGTATATTCACCTCTTAGAACCGGAGCTTCATCCAACGTTAATGACCCAAAATCTGTGATAAGAAAAGTTTGGTACGCTCAGATTTTGGGTTATTAAAGAACTCCTCCGGTTCGTTTTGCTCAACAATCTGACCTTCGTCCATAAAAATGACACGGTTTGCAACTTGACGCGCAAATCCCATTTCGTGCGTCACACACAACATGGTCATCCCCTCTTCCGCCAGTTCGATCATAGTGTCCAGCACCTCTTTGATCATTTCTGGGTCAAGCGCAGAGGTTGGTTCATCAAACAACATGATGCGTGGGCGCATGCAAAGGGAACGCGCAATTGCCACACGCTGCTGCTGACCACCTGAAAGCTGGCCAGGATATTTCAAAGCCTGCTCGGGGATTTTAACCTTTTCAAGGAAATGCATAGCTGTTTCTTCAGCTTCCTTCTTGGGTGTTTTACGTACCCAAATCGGAGCTAAAGTGCAGTTCTCCAAAATCGTCAAATGTGGGAATAGGTTAAAGTGTTGGAACACCATCCCGACCTCTGAACGGATTTTGTCGATGTTTTTCAAATCCGATGACAACTCGGTTCCATCAACAATGATTTGTCCGCGCTGGTGTTCTTCCAAACGGTTGATACAGCGGATCAATGTTGATTTACCTGAACCAGAGGGACCCGCAATAACAATGCGTTCGCCACGATGAACAGTAAGGTTGATATCCCGAAGAACATGGAACGAACCGTACCATTTGTTCATATCTTGAATTTTAATTGCTACCTCGTCTGAGACGGTCATTTGTGCCTGGGCCATAATCAAGACCTCCTAATTATCGATGATCGGTCTCGAGCTGACGCTCGAGCCATTGTGAGTATTGTGAAATGCCGTAGCAGATGATGAAAAACAGAAGTGAGGCAAAGCCAAACAGTTCCCAATACACGCCGTTCCATTCCGTTGAAGCGAGTATCGGTCCACGGATCATGCCGACGAGATCAAACATTGAAATGACAGAAACCAATGTAGTGTCTTTGAACAGACCCACCGCGACGTTTACGATACCTGGGATCGAAATCTTCAACGCTTGTGGCAGAATGATCAATCGCATGGATTGCGCGTAATCAAGACCCAAGCTATCGCCCGCCTCGTACTGACCACGCGGTAGTGCTGCAAGTCCACCACGGATCACCTCGGCGATATAGGCCGAAGAGAACATCGTGATCATAATGATCACCCGCAGGATCAAGTCAAAGGTTGTGCCTGGCGGTAGGAAATATGCTAAAACAACGTTTGCCACGAACAGAAGCGTAATCAGCGGAACACCACGTATCAATTCGATGAATACAACACAAATGATTTTGATGATCGGCATGTTAGACTGACGTCCAAGCGCTAGCAGAATACCAATGGGCAAGGAGAGCGATACACAGACTGTGCCTAGCATGATGTTCAACATGAACCCACCCATGTCGCGTGATGGAATTTGTTCAAGCGCTAAGAAACCGGCCATCGCGTCGCTGACATATCCGCCGAGTGTCCACACGATGATTGCGGCGACCAATCCACTCAAAACACCCATTGCGAAGCTGGAGCGTTCAAGGCGCTGGAAAACCATAAAGGCAACGATAAACCCCAAAAGGCCCATCAACGGTGCCAGAATCGTGCCACCCCAGATCAACCAAAACCCGATGAATGGGTAAAGACCTGTTAGGATCAACATCCGACGCGGTACATTTGCGAACAAAACAGGCGCAACAGCAACGATCAACAAAATAAAGGCTGATGTTGGACGCCAATAGGACTCTTGCGGGTATTTGAAGCCAAAAATTAGTTGGTGCCAACGTTCGGTCAAAACCGCAAAACAACCCGCAGAGTCCCCTGCCAAGATTTCGCGACACGCCTGAAGCGATGGCGCCTGCCAAATCCCGCCCAAAATCCATGGCATGGACCCAGACAAAATCGAATAAATCGCATAAAGGGCCGCGAGCGTCAGGATAGAGTTCGTAACAGATGAAAACAGATTATTACGCATCCATTTTACGATGCCCGTTTCAGACGCAGGGGGCGGAGAAGGAGGCAGTGTTTCGTGGCGCACAAATGCAACAGATTGATCACTCATCTTAGCGCTCCTTCAGTTTGATTGAGTTGTTATAGACGTTCATAATCGCAGAGATGCCAAGGCTGATCGCAAGGTAGAATGCCATCAACAAAAGAATCGCTTCGATCGCACGTCCTGTTTGGTTCAACGTGATGCCGCCTAATGTGCCTGTGATATCCATGTATCCAACCGCAATCGCCAATGACGAGTTTTTTGTCAGGTTCAAAAAGTTGGAAATCATCGGGGGAATTATAACGCGCAGCGCTTGTGGAAGAATAACAAGGCTCATAATACGACCTGGGCGAATACCCAATGCCGCGGCCGCCTCTGTCTGACCCTTAGAAATCGCGAGGATACCCGCGCGAACGTTTTCCGCAATAAAGGCACCTGTATAAATCGCAAGCGCGAAGGTGAGCGCAACAAATGAACCGCGCGCCCAAATGCCACCTTTAAAGTTAAATCCCTTGAGCTCTGGGTATTCTAGTCCAATCGGACTGCCCATCACAAAATATGCCAAAATTGCGGGGACGAACAAAATCGCGAGTGAGGGCCAACCACGTGGCAGATCACGACCCTGCGTATAAAGCGCGAATTTTGCATAGCGACGATATGCAAATACCCCAATGATAGACAGAATAAATACCGCGACAACAACCCAAGAACCTGCCTCGAAAACAGGTTTGGGCGCATAGATACCGCGACCCGTAAACGCAAATGAATCCCAGAGCATTTCCGCCTCTGGCGGATTGTCTCCACGAGCTTTAAAGGCCTTTGGCTGCGGTAACGAAATCATAAATATTGCATTTATGATCAGGATCCATATCAGCACCGGTACATTGCGAAAGATCTCAACGTAAAACGCCATAAGCTTGGCCACAATCCAATTATTAGATAACCTCAATACACCCGCGGTTACGCCAAATATAGTAGCTAAAATACATCCACAGAATGCAACTAATAATGTGTTCAATAAGCCAACTAATGATGCTCGAAGGTGCGTTGACTGACTCGTGTATTCGATTAGGCGCTGATTAATATCATATCCTGCGGGATCACCTAAAAAATCATAGGAGATATTCAAACCTGCCGATTTCAAGTTTTCAACGAGATTTGAATATAGATAACTTAGCAAAAAAATTAACAAAAGAAGAGCGATGAATTGGAAAGTATAAGATCTGTACCGGGTATCGTTCAAAAGCTGGCTAAGCTGGAACGACCCAGTTGTTGTTCCATGGATATCTGACATACGGGCTTTACCCTAGTTGAGGTGAAATTTCTTTGCCGAAGTCCCGTCGACGTTTAGAGAAGAGGGGTGCAAAATCTTGCACCCCTCTATTTTAATTTGTTATTAACGGAATGGAGGTGAGTAAAGTAGACCGCCATTCTTCCACTGAGCATTCAAACCACGAGCCAGACCGATTGGCGTATTTTCTCCAATGTGTTTTTCGAAGATCTCGCCATAGTTACCGCCGACCATGATTGCGCGTTTCGCCCATTCATTGTCCAATCCAATCATTTCTCCCAAGGTACCTTCTGTACCCAACAGACGATTAACTTCAGGATTATCTGTTGCGGCTGAAGATAGTTGCGCAATATTTGCTGAAGTTACTCCGTATTCTTCAGCAGCGATCAACGCATTCAATGACCAGCGTACGACATCTCCCCAATCAGGATCACCATGTCTCACAAGTGGGCCTAGAGGCTCCTTCGATACGATTTCAGGAAGGATGACGTGTGCAGATGGATCGGCAAACGTAGAACGAGAAGCTGCAAGCGCTGACGCGTCTGTGGTGTAAACATCACAATTTCCAGCGATGTACTGTTGCTGAGCTTCCCCGCTTGTTTCGACAGGAACAGGCTCATACGACATGTTATTTACACGGAAGAAGTCCGCCAAGTTCAACTCTGTTGTTGTACCAGTTTGGATACACACTGTTGCGCCGTCTAGATCTTTCGCTGAGCCAACCCCTAAATCTTTTGGAACCATGAAGCCCTGGCCGTCATAGTAGTTGATGCCAGTAAATTCAAATTTCAGATCGGTATCCCGAGAGAATGTCCAAGTTGTCGTACGTGCAAGCATATCTACTTCGCCAGATGCGAGAGCTGTAAAGCGTGTCTTTGCTGTTGTTGGAACAAACTCAACCGCCATCGCATCGCCCAATACGGCTGCAGCTACGGCTCGGCATACAGCGACGTCAATTCCTTGCCAAACACCGTTGGCATCTGGTGCAGCAAAGCCAGCTAGACCCGTTGAAACGCCACAATTCAGTTTACCACGAGCCTTTACATCATCCATCGTGCCAGCAACTACTGCAGTAGACGCCAGTCCGGCAACGGTAAGAGCTCCAAATATAATCGATTTTTTCATTTTTACCTCTTCCTGGTTTTGTCCATTCGAACAAATTGATTATAGGCCACCCTGCCAAGCATGAAACTTTGGCAGGCCGTCCCCGATTAACGGGTCAATTTGTTCAAATTCTGAAGGAAACGTCAAGAATTTCGTTACACTTGCGTCAACAGAAAGGGTCAAGTTTACCCAAGGTCATCCGTAAGCGTTTTATTTTTCAACCCGAAATTGCAAAAAATCGCCCGGCATGACGCATTGAATTCGCCTTTATTTCTGCGACTTCCGTGGCTTCCTGATCTTCGCCCCACTGCTCGATCTGCCAAATTTCATCAATTCGCGACAAATCCCACGCCTCTTGTGCCGAAATCTTGCCCTTGCACACAGCCAGTCCAAGAATCAGTGATCCTGAAATGCTGATCAGGTCATAAGTCGCAGTCAACTGAAACGCGCTCTGATCCAAAAGGACCGTTTTTAGGTGGTTCAGCGATCGCGCGGGTTGTTCCACGAACATCACACCCTTTGCTGGGGACAAATCCGCCCCAAGCGTATCCTTGGCCCAACCCAATAGCGGGTCCCACGCCTGGGCTTGTCTTTGGGTCAATTCAATTGGGGAATCTGCGCGGTAGCACAGCAAATCGGTTTCGCCATATTCCGCGAGTAAATTCACAACCTCATCAAACTGATGAGTCACCTTGTCGATGGCCGCATTGGCCGAACGCGTAAATGGCATCGAGGTTGGATCAATTGTGCCCTCTTGGGCATCCCATTCATCTGCGATGGCGCGCGCCAATTCGACCGTTGGCACGACAAGGCTGGTTTTTGCGGGTGTTTTCACACCGCGGCCATCCAATAGTACCGCATATCCCCCCTCCGCTTCACTTACAGAGGCCTCTGTCCAAAATCGCTTCAGTTTCCATTCGGTCATGTTTCAAGCTCCAACCAATCTTTGATCGCCTGATATACGGCTTGCGGTGTCTCTTCCACCCTGAAGGCCGCGTCAAATCGATCAACGGGGTGATACCCCCACGAAACCCCGACAAACCCAGCCCCCGCTGCCACGGCCATCTGCATGTCATGGGTTGTATCCCCGATGAACAGACACCGCCGCGCAGGAACCCCCGTTTCAGCCAGTGCAGCCTGCAACATTACTGGGTTGGGTTTTGATGGATGCGTATCAGCGGTCTGAATGGTTTGAAACATTCCGCGCCAATCATAATAATCCACCAACGCATTCACCCCGCGTCGCGATTTACCTGTGGCAAGCCCCAGCAACCAATTTTCATGCGCACCGCATTTTCGCAATAGACCTGCAATTCCAGGATAGAGCACTGACATCGCGCCCGCCTCTCGGGATTTCCGATAGCTATGCTTATAGACCTCAACTGCGACAGAGATGATAGGTGTATCGCAATTTGACGTCACCAGCTGCATCATAGCCTGTTCTAACGACAATCCGACTGTTGAAAGGATTGCATCACGATTTGGAACTGGCTGTGCTATAGCGGCAAAAGCATCCTGCATCGCCGCCATAATTTCGGATTGGCTGTCCACCAACGTCCCATCCACATCAAAGAGGATCAGCGCAAGATCATCCAAGCCCTAAAGCTCCTCAAACGGATCATCGGGGACATCTTTCGCGTCCCATTGAAACGTTTCCCATGTGCGCTGCATGTGGGGCGATAGGTCTGCCGTGATTTCGAATGTCTTTTTCGTCATAGGATGTTCAAATCGCAAATAGCGGGCATGTAGATGCAATTTTTTGCTAATGTCCCCACCAAATTGCGCACCCCATCCATCGCCCAAGTTTTCCTGACCAGACCCACCATATTTCCCATCGCCGATGATCGGATGCCCAATTTCCGCCATATGCGCGCGCAACTGATGTGTGCGCCCTGTCACGGGAACCAGGGCAACCCAGGCCCCACGTGACGCAAGACGCGACAATATGAAATAATCACTTTGCGCCCGTTTTGCGCCATCGGTTTTTTGAACATCACGCGGATGAATGCAGATCATTTTTTCACCCTCGCCCCCACGACCATGTCCCAGCGCTTTCACCAAGCCGTACTTGATGGTTCCGATTTGGGGCACTGGTACACCCGCAACAGCTGCCCAATAAATCTTACGTGTTTCGCGGTGGCGCAGCGCGTCACTTAGGGTTGCTGCGACAGAACGGGATCGCGCCAAAAGCAACAAACCAGACGTGTCTTTGTCCAGACGATGCACCAAACGTGGTTTTTCATCGAAGTCATACTTTAATGCCTCTGCCAATCCATCAACATGGCGCAACTGCTTGCTGCCCCCTTGGGATGGAAGGCCCGCAGGTTTATTTAAAACGATCAAATGATCGTCCATGTATATCACCGCATCTTGGATCATCTGACGATCTTGATCCGAAATGCGTGATTGCTTGGGCCGCTCTTCCCTATGTTCAGGGGCAGAGATGGGTGGAATGCGTACCTCTTGCCCCGCCTCAATCCGCATCGCGGGTTTGCAGCGCGCGCCATCAATCCGCAGCTCGCCTTTGCGACACATCTTTTCGCTACGAATTTGACTTAGGTGGGGAAACAACCGCTTTAGCCAACGGTCCAACCGTTGATCCGCGTCTTCCACAGAAATCGTGATGCGTTGAACGCCGCTCATGACAAAACCCCTTTGGCTAAAAATACGCCGACGAAGAGTGCCACAACTGCACCAATCACCGAGGCCGCAACGTAGCCCACAGCTTCTGCCATGCGCTCTGTCTCCATCAATTCAAAGACGTCCAATGAAAATGCCGAAAAGGTTGTGAATGCGCCAAGGAACCCTGTCATTGCAAAAAACATCACACGGTCTAATCCACGGCTGCTAAAAAACACAAACGCCAATCCCATTATGAATGACCCCACAACATTTACCGCCAAAGTGCCAAGTGGAGAGATAAACCATCCAGAAACAAGAAATCTCGCCAAGGCGCCAAGTGCACCTCCAAGGGCAATCATTAGATACATCATGGCGCGTCCTTGTGCGCTTTGCCCACAATTGTCAAGCGTCACGCCTAGGTATCGCTTGCGTTCCGTTTGGCCCGCAGTTTTTCAAAATATTCGATGCGTTTGCGCAAATCCCTTTCAAATCCACGCTCAACAGGATCATAAATCTTGGGTCGCTCCATCGTTTCAGGGAAATAGTTTTGCCCCGAAAATCCATCCTCTGCATTGTGATCATAGGCGTAATCGGCCCCATACCCTTGATCCTCCATCAACTGCGTTGGGGCGTTTAGAATATGTTTGGGCGGCATTTCGGACCCATGAGAACGCGCCAAATTCCGCGCGGCCTTATATGCGGCATAACCTGCGTTTGATTTCGGGGCCAGTGCCAGATAAGTGACCGCCTGCGATAATGCCAATTCGCCTTCTGGACTGCCAAGGCGTTCATATGTTTGCCAGGCCCCAATACAAATTGTCTGCGCCTGTGGGTCCGCCAAACCGATATCCTCAACCGCCATACGTAAAATGCGCCGGGCCAGATATCGCGGATCTTCACCACCCTCTAACATGCGCGCGAACCAATAAAGCGCGGCATCGGGATCCGATCCGCGCACGGATTTGTGCAATGCTGAAATCAGGTTGTAGTGTGAATCCCCGCTTTTATCGTATTTCGCGGCACGACGGGTCAGGCGTTTTCGCAATTCGGCATCGGTAATTACGGTGTCGCCACGCCACGACTGAACCTGTTCCACCAGATTGATCAGGGCGCGTCCATCTCCATCCGCCATCGCGATCAGGGTTTCGCGCGCCGCAACATCCAACGGCAGGGTCAGTCCCAATTCCCCCTCAGCACGTTCCAAAAGTTGGACCAATTCATCTGATCCAAGACGCTCCAACACCAAAACCTGTGCCCTTGACAAAAGTGCTGCATTCAATTCAAAGGATGGATTTTCCGTGGTCGCCCCAACAAGGATGATCGTGCCATCCTCCATATAGGGTAAAAATCCGTCTTGCTGTGCCTTATTAAAGCGATGGATTTCATCGACAAAAAGCAATGTCCCCCGCCCATTCGCAAGACGTAATTTCGCAGCCTCAAACACCTTTTTCAAATCGGGGACACCCGTGAAAATCGCACTGATCTGGACAAAGTACAGATCAGTGTGATCCGCAAGCAGGCGCGCTAATGTCGTTTTGCCAACACCGGGTGGTCCCCAAAAAATGAGTGAGCTAAGTTGTTTGTTCCCGAGCATCGCGCCCAAGGGCGCATCCGCGGCCAAAATCTGCGCCTGACCAATCACTTGGTCAATCTCACGCGGGCGCAAGCGTTCCGCCAAGGGTTGGGGACCCTTTGGTGCATCGGCTGCGTTAGGGGCAAACAAATCGTTCATCCCTAAAATCTAACCCAGTTTCATCAGGCCGAACATAGCGAAAATAGGCTTGGATCGGTCAAGGGGCGCATGCAAACGTGTGGCCGAGGTGATAATGCCACCGCGATCGCCTACGATAATCGACCCATAACGCTGTTTGAAACATTCGGGCAATTCACGATCCCCCGCCATCGACAGCCACAAACGGAATAAATGGGGGCGATTTTCGGGTTCAGGCCAATCCACGTAACCTGTGCGGTCATGCAATTGTGCGTGATTGTAAACGAATTGCATATCGCCGGGGATCAGGCGCATTTTGATATGTAAATCAGGATCATTTGCCAATTCGTCAAAATAATCCAATGCCTCAACATGCTCTGGCGTCAGCCGCATAGCATTATGAAAGCGTTGCGCACTGTCGATGTATTGGCGTTGATAAAAAACCGTTAATCGCCCATCGTGCCAGCTAAACGGCGGGATGGTCATATAGGGTTCCATGCCATCTGGCACTTCGCCACGGCGATCTGTTGCAATCGGATCAAACAGCAATGCCAATAAATCAGGCCGTGTCGCGTGCATTTCATTGTAAATCGTCTCAGAACTGACCAAAAGGCTATCGCCCCCCTCTTTGGCATCCTGCAAACACATAAGCGCGACAACATCTGCACTGTCCGTATGGAAACTCTGCCGTGCGCTGGTTTGATAAATGCGGGCGTTTGGATCATTCGGATCCGCACCAATGTCACGTACATGCCCCAAGATATGCCCCGCCGCATTCTGGGATCGCGCGGGACCCAAATGTGCGCCTATGCCACAAAAAATGGCGGCTGCCATTTCCTGCGAATATGATTTAATGGGCAACCCGCGGATCACCTCGACCCCGATACCACGCAGCAGTTTTTCTGACATGTTCTGCAAGTGATCGGAGAATTTT
>Ga0213864_10000926_pt1 | contig 13359 bp, 13 predicted proteins | sample PICome_5_FD_160078 | JGI IMG/M metagenome (GOLD analysis project Ga0213864, IMG submission 160078) | Coastal seawater microbial communities near Pivers Island, North Carolina, United States - PICO247 | ecosystem: Environmental > Aquatic > Marine > Coastal | place: USA: North Carolina... | reverse complement strand
TGCTTAAACCAAATGGAACTGCTCCCTCCAGCTCCATGAACGAAGGTGACCCACTTCTTAGCGGCAGGGTTTTTATAAATATAATGATTTAGCATAGGAGTGCTTGAAGTACAAAGATACTCAATTTGGAAGGGTTGGTTCTTGTGGGTTATGGTTAAAATTCAGTAAAATTAGCGTTAAACCTGAAGGCAATACCCAACCTAAGTTGTATTTGGCGAACGGGATAACCTCAATAATACCTACCAGCGCGTCCTTTCCAATCACAAAACTTAGAACGTCTGGAATACTAAATACAAATGCAACAAAAACCACTGTTTTAAATATGCGGTCGGACGTATATTTATTGGGAAGAGAATTCAGTAAAATCAAAATGATGGTGATTGGATATAAAAACATCAAAGCGGGTACCGCTAAGGTGATGATTAAATCAACCTGAAAACTACCTACCAAAACACCAATTAGACAAGCCAAAAAAGCCGTTATTCGAAATGCCAATACCGACTCTTTAGCAATCCCCTTCACATAATCGGATGCTCCTGTTACAATTCCAACAGCCGTCGTAAAGCAGGCCAGGGACACCAATATACTTAGGAACGAACTACCTAAACTTCCGAGTGTCAAAGTGCTCAAACTCGATAGAATTTCTGTCCTGGAAGCACCGCTTTCAAAAGCTGAGCTTGACAAATGACCTGCTAGAACCAAACCTCCGTACATCAACAATAAACCAGCTCCAGCGATGATTCCGGCTTTTTGAATAATTTCCTTTTTTGCCATGAATGTCGTGTGTCCTCGCAACTGTAACGAAATCACAATTACGGCACCAACTACTACCCCTCCAATGGCATCAAAGGTTTGGTATCCTTCTAAAAATCCGTCCACAAAAGGTACTTCAAATTCAGAAGAGTTAATATCGGAGGTATCTAATAGTACCGCCTTTACAACAATTGCGATGATGATTAAGACAATAATCGGGGTCAAATACTTCCCGATAATGCTAATGATTTTAGATCTGTTAATCGCAAATAGGAACACCAGACTAAAGTAAATGACGCTTGTGACCAAAGGACTGATTCCCCAATTTGGCTGCACAGCCATTTCGTGGGTCACGGCCGCGGTTCTAGGTGATGGAATGGATACGGATATGATATAAATTAATACGCAAAATACGGTACTAAACGTCGGGGACACCCGCTTTCCAAAATCAAACAAGGTGCCTTGCAGCCTCGAGTGCGCATAGATGGCCAAAATTGGGATTACCACTGCGGTTAAGGAAAATCCAATAACTACGATCCACCAATCCAAACCAGATTTAACGCCAAGAGAGGGTGGTAAAATTAGATTACCCGCTCCAAAAAAAAGGGAAAATAGGGCAAAACCAGTCATCCAAATTTCCTTGGTTTTATTCATGCTTTCAATACGTTTAGAGTTGAAATATACATATTTTTGTGTGATGCAAAAGACGCTTACTCATCGAAACAGTTTGATTTCTTATTCTGCTCACGGCAAAGGAAATTGTGTTATTTTGTTACACGGATTTTTAGAAAATAAATCCATTTGGAATGGCCTTATTCTACTACTTCAAAACCGTTATAAGGTCATTGCGATTGATTTACCTGGGCATGGTGCTTCTGAATGTTTGGGTTATGTGCATACGATGGAAGATATGGCGGGAGTCGTAAAAGATGTTCTAAAGGCTGAACGAGTGAGAAGATCAATCTTCATTGGTCACTCCATGGGCGGCTATGTTTCTTTGGCTTTCGCTGATGCTTTTCCGAAAAATGTAAAAGGATTATGTCTATTGAATTCAACCGCTGTTCACGATTCCGGTCAACGAATAGAATTTAGAGATTCGGCTATTCATAATGCTAAAAAAGCCTATGAAAAAGTTGTTCGTATCAGTGTTCGAAATCTGTTTTCAAAACAAAATCAACTCGAGAAAAAATCTGAAGTTGCATACATTATTTGCGAAGCTTTAAAAACCCCGCTTCAGGGATATATTGCCGCACAAGAAGGAATGAAATTACGTCCCAATAGCGAACATGTAATGAAAAATGCTTCATTTCCTAAACTTCAAATTACAGGAGAAAAAGATGAGGTAATTTGTTTGGAAGACGCAAAAAAAGAATCAAATCGCACCCAAACGCCGCTCGAAATTCTATCGGGAGGACATATGAGTTTTATTGAAAACCCTGTGGAACTCAATCAAACCCTCATTTCTTTCATCCGTCGCTGTTAGGTTGTTTTATGATATTTTTATTATTTGTCAATTAAATTGCGGATATGAAAAATTATTACCTTTGTTTTATTAATTTATTTCATTTTTCTTAAATGAGCACAGTGGTTTTAGTTTTAGGAGCCTGCGGACAAATTGGTACTGAGTTATCATTAAAACTTCGCTCTATTTATGGAAGTTCGAATGTAATTGCATCCGATATTAAACCCGGATCAGATGAATTGATGGAATCAGGTCCTTTTGAATTGATTGATGCCACCAATGGGGAACAAATTCTTGGGATCATTCAGAAGTACAAGGTGAACTCCGTGTATTTATTGGCTGCAATGCTGTCTGCAACCGCAGAAAAACATCCGCAGAAAGCGTGGAACTTGAATATGAAATCGCTGTCTATCGTTTTAGACTTAGCGAAAGAAGGGCGTATCAAACAAATCTACTGGCCAAGTTCAATTGCAGTGTTCGGGCCAACCAGTCCAAAAACAAATACCCCACAGAACACAATTCTTGAACCAACCACAGTTTACGGAATCAGTAAACTATCTGGCGAATATTGGTGTAATTATTATCATTCCAATTTTGGTGTTGATGTGAGAAGTTTACGATATCCCGGAATAGTCTCTTGGAAAACTGAACCTGGGGGAGGAACCACAGATTACGCCGTTGACATTTATATCAAAGCTGTTAAAGAGGGACGATATACCAGTTTCTTAAGTGGCGACACACGATTGCCAATGATGTATATGGACGATGCCATCAATGCTACTATCCAGTTGATGGAAGCAGATTCGAAGGCACTTCAAATTCGAACCTCTTACAACCTTTCAGGTTTTGATTGTACTCCGAAAGAAGTGGCCAATTCCATTAAGAAAATACTTCCTGACTTTACAATCGATTACGATCCTGATTTCCGTCAGAAAATCGCCGATAGCTGGCCCGATAGTATCGATGATCAGTTCGCTAGACAACAATGGAATTGGAAGCATCGTGTTGATTTAGGCGAGATGTCTAAAATTATGATTTCCAATATTTCTAAAACTGTCATTTCGTTGTAATATCTTTGTAAGAAATTTAGGGTATTTCGACTATATGTCTGAACAAAATTATCATCCCTATGAAAGCACTTATTCAACAACGTTTAGCAAAATCATATTCTTATCAAGAATACAGAAAATTAGTGTCTGATTTAGTGGCCAAAGGAAAATCAACGGGCCCAAATCAAACAGAAGATCTAACGCATTTCAGCATGCTGAATGTGAAACGAATGGATCGATTGGATAAGAAGATTGAACTTTCTGAAGACACTATACTTCGATTGCAAAAACTAGATAAAAAACAACTTTGGCTAGTTCTCACCGAAGGTTGGTGTGGAGACGCTGCTCAGAATTTACCGGTTATCGAAAAAATGGCAAAGCAATCTTCACATATTGAATTACGGCTAATTTTACGGGACGAAAATCCGGAAGTTATGAATCTATTCTTAACCAATGGTGCTCAAGCAATTCCAAAATTAATTTCATTTGATGAGGAATTAAATGTGCTTTTCACCTGGGGAGCAAGACCATCAATTGCCACTCAAATGGTAACCGATTATAAGGCTAAGCACGGAAAATTAGATCCTGAATTCAAAAAGAATCTTCAGGTTTGGTATAACAAAGACAAGGGTCAAAATGTGCAATCAGATGTTGTGACTTTGATCGAGCAATCACAGGCAAGAATTTTAGAAACGCAATGCTAAAGGTAAGTCAGGTATACTTTTCGTATCAGCAGGACAACTTGATTTTAAAAGACATTTCCTTTCAACTTAAAGAAGGAGAACACCTCTGCATTATGGGGGAAAGCGGAAGTGGAAAATCTACACTTCTAAAAGCCATTTATGGTCTTTTAGATTTGAATAACGGTGATATCTATTGGAAAGATCAACAGGTTTTAGGGCCTGCCCATCATCTGGTTCCTGGAATGGAATTCTTCAAATATGTTCCACAGAATTTCGATTTGATGCCCTACACAACCGTATCGGAAAACATTCAAAAGTTTTTGTCTAGGTTCTTTCCTGAAGAATCTCAGAAACGAACCGTGGAATTACTTGAGGTTATCGAGATGTCTGAATTTGCTGATGTAAAAGTGAAGAATTTAAGTGGTGGGCAACAACAGCGAGTGGCAATTGCAAGAGCCTTGGCTAAAGAACCCCAATTGATTCTCTTGGATGAGCCGTTTAGTCAAATTGATAATTTTAAAAAGAATTCACTGCGTCGCAAATTATTCGCATACCTGAAACAGAAAAATATTTCTTGCATAGTGGCTACCCATGATGGGAACGATTCCCTTTCTTTTGCTGATTCTATGATGGTCATAAAAGACAATCAGATCTTAGCATATGGTACTCCTCAACACTTATATAATCGCAAGAATGATGTTTATATAGCCTCACTTTTTGATGATGTTTCGTCGGTAAGCATTAATGGAAATGTTCATCTTTTTTATCCGAAGGATATCAAAATCACCGACAAATCCGAATATAAAGTGACTGTCAAACAATCCTATTTTAAAGGGGTCTTCTGGTTGATTGAAGCTGAGTTCAATGGTAATCCTGTTTTCTTAAATAGCACAAAACCAAAATCCTCAGGTGATACTATTTATCTGGATTTCCCGTCCATTGAAGTGAATTGAATCGCCCTCTTTTTTACCAAGTAACGATTGACCAATTGGCGATTGCAGGGAAATTGCAAAATAACTTTCATGTCCTGCCTTAAGAACACCTAAGCTGGCGCTTATAAAATAATTTGAAATTGAGGTTTTAACCAAGCTACCCAGTCGCACTAACTCGCTTTGATTTTCTAAATCCATTCGATCGAGTGCACTTCTCATTGAAGCAAAAGATTTTAGCTTTTGTGATTCTTTCTCCATTTCAAGTTGAATCATCGCTCTTCCCGTTTCATGTTTGTCTCCTGCAGAACTTTTAGTTTCAGATCCAAGGTCTTTTTGTAAAGAAGAAATTCGGTTATCCGTTTCATCTATTTTGGCGTGAATCCGATTGAGGCAGATTTGTTTTAATTCTTCCTTGATTTGCATCTTTTATGATATTTATGCCGATGCTAATTTGGCTAATTCTTTACCTACTAAAGGTCCAATTGCTACTCCCATACCGCCAAGTCGAACGCCGCAAAAAACCCGATCATTAATCGATTGAACAATTGCTTTTTTCTGATTTCCCACACCCATGATTCCGCTCCAGCGCTGGTCGATTTCAAATTCTTGATTCGGTAAAATTACGGTTGACAGCAATTCTTCCAGCTTGTTTTGAACTGTTTCTGTTTGTCCGAATGTTATGGTTTCTTCAGTTTTAAAATCCAAATTTCGACCCCCTCCAAATAAGATTCGATTATGAATATTTCGGAAATAATAATACCCTTCATCCAAATGAAATGTTCCTTCAATGCGTAAATTCGGAATCGGTTTTGTAATCAACACTTGAGCTCGTGCGGGCTTGGTATCCACATCAAGTAAGTTTTTTGCGAAGCCATTGGTCGCAACACAAACAATTTTTGTGTTAATCCCTCCAAAAGTGGTTTCAAGATGAACCGAGTTTCCTGTGTTTTCAATTGAATGGACTTCAATTCCATTCACAACAATTATACCTTCCGATTGTGTTTTTTGCAACAGCGATTGCATCATCATTCCGGTATCAATTTGACCTTCGTATTGGTTTACGATATACTTCGGAACGATATTTTGAAAGTCAAACGCATTGCCAGAAACCGAATACACTGAATTTGGGAAAAGCGATTTTAATAGGGTGTTCAAATACGCAATTTGATCTTCGCACTTTTCAAATTCCTCCTTTGACAGAAATAATTCAAACCCCTTTTTGTTTTGATAATTAATATTGGAATCTCCTAGCGTTTGCCGCAAGAACTGAAGGCCCTCCCATCTGTTTTTCACGAGTTCAAAGACTTCTTCTTCCGAGTGTGATTGTAAATCACTAATCAATTCAGAAACGCTTCCGAAGCAGGCAAATCCTGCATTTTTAGTGCTCGCACCCTGAGGAAGTAACCCTTTTTCTAATACAATGATTTTTGAATAAGGGTGGTTTTTTCGTAGTTGTAATGCGCAATTGAGGCCTACAATCCCGCTTCCGACAACAGTGAAATCAGTGTCAGATAACCAGGTTTTGTATTCCCAATAACTTAAATTCACGCTAACTGTTTTTCAAAATAAGAACTGTTTTCCATTCCGATGTATTGACCGTAATTCGGCATCAGTTCATATCCCTTTTTATGGTAAAATCGAACCGCTTCCACCTGTCGCTCACCGGTTTCAAGGACACTTCTTGTAAATCCGAGCTCTAAAGCCCAGGATTCCAATTCGGTAATCATCTCTTCTGCAATGGATTTTCCCCGGTATTCAGGTCGTAAGTACATTCTTTTTATTTCCATCGCGTTTTCATCAAACTCCTTAATGGCGCCACATCCAGCAGGTTTTCCATCTGCGTAGGCCACTATGCAATGACTGATGTTGTCTAAGCCATTAAATTGATTGTAAAATTCGTGCTCGTTGCCGTCTGTGATTTTTAGATAGGCATCAAGCTCTTTAACTAATATTATTACGTCAGGATTTTGGTTGTTGGTTCGTTGTAGTAAAAGCATTAAAAATCTAATTTTAACTGTACCCAAACAGGGTCTTTTTTTACGGTGTCTAAGTTACTAAATGATATACCTAACAACCGCACAGAATTTTTTAATTTTTCTTGAAATAATAATTCTTTAACAATTGGTAAAAAATCTGCTTTCTTTTGAATGAATTTTTCAACTGTTTTACTCCTAGTTTGTTGCGTAAAATCTGAATACTTAATCTTTAGTGTAACTGTTTTTCCTTTTGTTTTAGAATTCTTCATTCGGTCTTCAAGTTCGTCTGCAATGGTATTTAATTTATCTAGCATGAACACTTCTGAGGAAATGTTTTCTCGAAAGGTCCGCTCGGCACCAAGCGATTTACGAATGCGATTCGGTTTTACTTCGCTTCTGTGAATTCCCCGTACAATATCGTAATAATGCATTCCAGATTTCCCAAACAAAAGACTCATTTCTTCTAAGGATTTTTCCTTTAAATCTCTGCCATTAAATATGCCTAAACTGTACATTTTCGAGGCGGTAACTTTACCTATCCCATAGAATTTTTGAATGGGTAGTTCTTCTAAAAACGGGATTACCTCTTCAGGATTAATCGTTTTTTGGCCGTTTGGTTTATTGATATCTGAGGCAACCTTTGCAATAAATTTGTTAATCGATATCCCTGCGGATGCTGTTAAGCCGATTTCATCCAAAATTCGTTTTCGAATCTCCTTTGCAATTAAACTTGCGGATGGATTCCCAACTTTATTTTGAGTCACATCCAAATAGGCCTCGTCTAAGGATAGCGGTTCAACCAGATCGGTGTAATCATAAAATATTTCCCGAATCTGAAGTGAAATTTCTTTGTAACGTTTGTAGTTCCCCTTAACAAAAATGATTTCCGGACACTTTTGTTTCGCCAGCACATTGCTCATCGCAGAACGAACTCCGAATTTTCGCGCTTCATAACTTGCCGCCGATACTACTCCTCGGTCACCACCGCCACCAACAGCAACAGGCTTTCCTCTCAAATCCGGATTGTCTAATTGCTCAACGGAAGCAAAAAAGGCATCCATATCGACATGAATGATTTTACGAAAAGCAGATTCAATTTCCATTGAAACAATTTAAAAAAAGTGTACTTTTATCATCCTGATTTTGGGGCATTAGCTCAGTTGGCTAGAGCGCTACGCTGGCAGCGTAGAGGCCATCGGTTCGAATCCGATATGCTCCACTATCTTTTTAGAAAATTAATCGATTTTTGGACTACAGTATTCAGATCTTCTGACATGTAATCTTCTTCCCAAGGGTGCTTCACATTGAAGACGTGATCTGCCCCCGAAATGATTTCATAATGTGCAGAAGGGTTCCAGTTTCTCAATGCTTCGGCCTCATCTATTTTTACAGAAGTATCTGCGTCCCCGTGAATAATCAAATACGGAATAGCAAGGTTCTTGGTCGCGTTTTCAATATCTAATCGATCTTGGTTTTCTACAAAATCTTCATAAAACTGATAAAAATGAGGCATATGCTGTTTTGTTCGGCCATTCACAACATATTTCACACCATCATTTTTCCATTGCTCCAATTCACTTATTGTCCCAGTTCGTTTGGCAAAATCACAAACAGAAGCAAGCGTAATCACCTTTGAAATTCTAGAATCTTCATTTGATTTTAGCAAAACAATCCCGCCCCCTCGACTGTGACCAATTAAAGCAAGCGACTTCGTGTCAAGCTCGTTTTTATAGTCTTGGGTACCGGTTATCCAGTTTAATACAGCATCTAAATCATCAAGCTCTTTGGTGTAGTTGTTGTTTCCGAAGGCTTCTAAATCTGGAAAGTCGATCGGTTGTTCTAGGGTTCCTCCATTATGTGAAAAATTGAATTTCACAAAGAAAAATCCGGCTTGGGCAAAACGCTCTGCCATTAAATTCCAAGCTCCCCAGTCTTTAAATCCTTTGTAGCCATGACAAAAAATTACAATAGGTTTTAGGGTTCCATCCTCTGTATAGAAGACATCAGTAACAATAGGTTTTCCATGAATACCTTCTATAACAAAATTCTTATGCTTTTTTAGTTCTGACATCACTTGATTTTCTGACGTATAAAAATAAAAAAGCGCGTCAAAAAATTGATGCGCCTTTGAATTATAATTGAATGCTCTTAGATAATTCCTTGAGCTAACATTGCGTCAGCAACTTTTACGAATCCAGCGATGTTTGCACCTTTAACATAATCGATGAATCCATCTTCATCTTTACCATATGCTAAACAAGATTTATGGATATTGCTCATGATTTCTTTTAATCGAGCATCTACCTCTTCTCTTGTCCAGCTCATACGTAATGAATTCTGACTCATTTCCAATCCAGATGTAGCTACACCTCCAGCATTTGACGCTTTGCCAGGCGCAAATAGGATTTTTGCTTTGTTAAATTCGTGGATTGCTTCTGGAGTTGACGGCATGTTTGCGCCTTCACTAACACAAATACAACCATTGGCAACTAGTGTTTTTGCCTCTTCACCATTCAATTCATTTTGCGTTGCACACGGTAAAGCCACATCACACTTTACTCCCCAAGGCCTTTCTCCTTTGAAAAATTTCGCATTTGGATATTTTTCAACATACTCGTGAATTCTTCCGCGTTTCACGTTTTTCAATTCCATAACGAAGGCTAGTTTTTCACCATCAATTCCTTCTTCATCATAAATATACCCTGATGAATCAGAGAAAGTAACCACTTTAGCCCCTAATTGAATCGCTTTTTCTGCTGCGTATTGGGCTACGTTACCCGATCCAGAAACCACAACAGTTTTACCTTCGAAGGAATCGCCCTTTGTATTCAACATATTTTCTGCGAAGTATACATTTCCGTATCCAGTCGCTTCAGGACGAATTAAAGAACCACCCCAAGACTGGCCTTTACCGGTCAATACTCCTGTAAACGTGTTATTTAATTTCTTATACATACCAAACATGAATCCGATTTCTCTCGCGCCCACACCAATATCACCCGCTGGCACATCAGTGTTGTGTCCAATATGTCTGTATAATTCGGTCATAAACGCATGGCAAAAACGCATGATTTCATTGTCTGATTTTCCTTTAGGATCAAAATCAGATCCTCCTTTACCACCACCCATTGGAAGGGTTGTCAGAGAGTTCTTAAATACTTGTTCAAAAGCCAAAAACTTCAAAATACTGGCATTTACTGTTGGGTGAAAACGCAATCCTCCTTTATAAGGTCCAATTGCAGAATTCATTTGTACGCGATATCCTCGGTTCACTTGAATTTCTCCACTATCATCCACCCATGAAACTCGAAAAGAAATCAATCGCTCAGGTTCAACCATTCGTAAAAGAATGTTTTTACCGTGGTAAATATCGTGCTGAACGATATAAGGGATTACAGTTTCTGCTACTTCTTGAACAGCCTGTAAGAATTCGGGTTCATGACCATTGCGTTGTCTCACGAGGTCCATGAAGCCTTCAATTTTCATTTCAATATTTTTATCCATGTTTTTTTATGAATTATATAATTTTTTGGTCCAGCAAAGATAGTTATTTTTCAATATGTTAAATTTTTTTTAGCGAAATTATTCGCTGTAAACCCTTGTTTTCAATCGATTTCGTTACCGTCTTTGTATTCGCAATCAAAAGCAATCAAAAAAACACCTAAATAGTGTAAATTTGTAGCTTCAATTGTAGACGAAATGTTAAACAAGGTAGAAGAGCTTTTACAAAAAGTTGACGCTTTTACAGCCCAAACAAAAGAAGAGGTTGAATCTTTTCGAATTGAATATTTAGGCAGCAAGGGAATTTTAAAATCCCTTTTCTCCGAATTTAAAAATGTGGTTCCAGAGCAGCGTAAGGAATTCGGACAAGCATTAAATCAATTAAAGAAGAATGCAGAAGAAAAAGTAAAGGTGCTTCAGTCCAGTTTGGATAGTCAAACCATGGCTGAATTGAAATATGGTGATTTATCTCGTCCGGGTGAACCTATTCCATTGGGTTCTCGTCATCCTATTTCTATTGTGAAAAACAAGATCATTGATGTCTTTAACCGAATCGGATTCACCATTTCTGAAGGTCCTGAAATTGAAGATGATTGGCACAACTTTACCGCGCTTAATTTGCCAGAATACCATCCTGCAAGAGATATGCAGGACACCTTTTTCATCGAAAAATCAAAAGAAGCAAAAGATAATGTATTATTAAGAACCCATACGTCTTCTGTTCAGGTTCGTTATATGGAAAACAATGAACCGCCTATTCGTACGATTTCTCCAGGCCGTGTATTTAGAAATGAAGATGTCTCTGCCAGATCACACTGTATTTTTCATCAGATTGAAGGACTATACGTGGATACTGATGTTTCTTTTGCCGATTTAAAGCAAACCTTACTTTTCTTTACTAAAGAAATGTTCGGAAAATCGAAAATCCGATTACGTCCTTCGTATTTTCCTTTCACAGAGCCAAGTGCTGAGGTCGATATTTATTGGGGTCTTGAAACTGAAACCGATTATAGAATCACAAAAGGAACAGGGTGGTTAGAAATTATGGGGTGCGGAATGGTGGATCCAAACGTGCTAAAGAATTGTAATATTGATCCAACCAAATATTCTGGGTATGCCTTCGGAATGGGGATCGAGCGTATTGCGATGTTGTTATATCAAATTCCAGATATTAGAATGTTTTACGAAAACGACGTGCGTTTCTTAGAGCAGTTCAAATCTTCTTTTTAGTCCTGAAAAAAGACATCCATATGCCTGAAGTAAGCGGAGTTGATCTCGCTATTGTTCGCGAATACAATGATGTCTACAAAACCAACGACTGGAATGTCTATCTCATCAATAAAAAAGATGTTGATTTAGAAATGGTGATGGTTGTTTCTCAGGGATTCTCAGAAACAAAAAAGACTTCATTACTACGCAAAAAACTAGCGGTTTTACCTGCAAACTCCTTTGCTAAAGTGGAATTCATTCAGCCTGATTTGTTCCCACTTAATAATCGATTTCAAGTGACTTTTTTCCAAGGAAATACGCTTTATGAAAAGACGTTTACCTTTAAAGCCAATACGATCAAAGAAGGCGCTTTACGAATGATTAAAACTCTTAACAAAAAGGGAATTCTCGCTAAGTAGTATTAGCCTAAAAATCCGATAATCAAATATAAAATTGTGGTAACTATCCCTCCAAAAAGCGCATAAGGTAATTGCGTTTTTACATGATCTATATGATCGGTCGCTGATGCCATCGATGAAATAATCGACGTATCCGAAATTGGTGAACAATGATCTCCGAAAATTCCACCGCCTAAAGTTGCCGCCACTACAATTGTCAAGTTTGCATCATTAATAGTCGCCATCGGAACGGAAATTGCCAACATAATAGCAAAGGTTCCCCACGATGTTCCGGTTGAGAAAGCAATAAATGAACTAATTACAAAAACTACGGCTGGAAGTAATTCTGGGGTCAACCATCCCTTGGTCACATCGGCAACATACTGCCCTGTTTCAAGTGTTTTACACGCATCACCAATTGCAAATGCCAATAACATCAGTAAGGCCAAAGGCATCAATTCACTAATTCCTTTTAAAGTTAAATCAATGGCCTCTTTAGGTTTCAAAATACCTTGAATAAAATACATGATTATCGCGACTAAAATAGCGGTAATCACAGCATATAAAACAGACGACGAACCAGACCCTTCACCTATCGCTTGCGAAACGTGATTCAAAAAAGATGAGCTTTCTTTTACAGAATTCCAGCCTGTGTATATCAAGTTGATAGGCATCATGAGAACCATGACAGCTAAAGGAACAATCATGTTCATGGCTCTTGCCGGAATTCCTTCTTTTGGCGGATAAGACGTTACCTCGTCAGAAACCATGGGTTTTGCGTTTGGATTCATTAATGCGCCTGTTTCTAAAGTTCTTTTTTCTGCCTGTTTCATAGGACCAAAGTCCTTTCGAGATAGAACAACAAAAAACACCAATCCGATTGCCAATAACGGATAGAAATTATAGGCTATTGAGGAAATCATAACCGAGAAAGGTTTGTCAATTCCGTGCGTCAATAAAAGCCCCATGATAAATGCGCCCCAGGCATTAAATGGAATTAATATGGATGATGGCGCAGAACTGGAATCCGCGATATAAGCTAGTTTTTCACGTGGGATTTTTAGCTTGTCAAATACTGGTCTGTATAGCGTTCCAACAGTTAATGAACTAATGCTTGTTTCTACAAATAATAATATTCCGGTTAGTGTAGCCAGCACCTGAACCATTACTCGCGCATACCCGCTTCTCTTAGATTCAAGCTTTTCTAACCTTTTGTTCAGTAACGATATGAATCCTTCTACTCCTCGAGAATACTGAATAAATATCAACAGAGCGCCCACCAACGCACTAAACATAATCGTCCTAGTGTTTCCTTTTGACTGAAAAACATCCACCAAAGCCTCGATCATAGCTAAGGTTCCCTGAAGTGGGTTCCACCCATTTATGATGAACCATG
>Ga0213864_10000923_pt1 | contig 13373 bp, 10 predicted proteins | sample PICome_5_FD_160078 | JGI IMG/M metagenome (GOLD analysis project Ga0213864, IMG submission 160078) | Coastal seawater microbial communities near Pivers Island, North Carolina, United States - PICO247 | ecosystem: Environmental > Aquatic > Marine > Coastal | place: USA: North Carolina... | reverse complement strand
TGCAAGAGAAAGAACGTTTGTTTGCGATCATAGCCCGTGGTGGATGGGGTGCGTCGGTGACTGGCGGTAAACTGCAACCTGGGGATCGTGGAAAACATGTTGTTTCTTTGCGCAATAGGTTGATTGCCATGGGGTACATGAATAGAACGCTTACAGATATATTTGATGTGGACATTCAACGTTCGGTTCAGGCGTTTCAATTGGATCACGGATTGGCAGCCGATGGTATTGTCGGGGATGGGACGCGCGCAGAATTGAACAAATCGCCAGAGGACCGATTGGCTGCGATCTTGGTCGCGATGGAGCGAGAGCGCTGGACCAATTTTGAACGGGGCAATCGACATGTTTTGGTAAACTTGGCCGATTTTTCAACCAAAATCATGAACGAGGGGCGTATTGAATTTCAAACGCGCTCTGTCGTGGGTACAAACAAGGATGATCAACGCTCGCCCGAGTTTTCAGATGAAATGGAACATATTGTAGTTAATCCTACATGGAATGTTCCACGTTCGATCGCTGTGAATGAATATTTGCCCGCCTTTCAAGAAGATCCAAGCGCGCATGGATACCTCAACATGTTGGATACATCGGGTCAGATTGTGTCACGTGATCAGGTTGATTTTGCTGCCTTTGATGAGGATACATTTCCATTTGTTCTGAAGCAGCCTCCATCAACACGCAATGCCTTGGGCCTTGTTAAATTCATGTTCCCCAACCGTCATAACATTTATCTGCACGATACCCCTTCCAAAAGCCTGTTTGCCCGCGAAGTACGTGCGTTTAGTCATGGGTGCATCCGATTGCAGGATCCGTTTGATTTTGGATATGCCTTGTTGTCTGGCCAAAGCAGTGATCCTAAGGGCGATTTTCACCGCGCCCTGAATTTGGGTGTTGAAACGGTGATACGGTTAAACGTACATGTTCCTGTACATTTGGTCTATCGCACGGCTATTACCAAACCCTTGGGCGGCATGACATATCGCCGGGATATTTACGGACGCGACGCCAAGATTTTGGCAGCTCTCGTTGGGAAAGGGGTAGTAATTACACCGCTTGCACGCTAATCCCAAAGGAGAAAGGATCATGCCATGGCCTATAAGCTCTCTGATATTGCGCTTGCGATTGATGCGGAATTGCTAGGCGACGGGAATTTGGAAATATCAAGCGTTGCGTCTCCTGAACATGCCAGTGTGCATGACATTGCACTTGCTATGGATCCGAAATACGCAGCCGACCTGTCCAAGGGAAAAGCACTCTGTGCCATGTTATGGCCTGGCGCAGATTGGCAGGGCATGGGGTTACAAGCTGCCTTGATTGCGCCACGTCCACGTTATGCGCTTTCTGCGCTGTCTGCCACGGTTGATCGTGGTCAGGGCTATAATGCAGGTATTCACGAAACGGCCGTCATTGATCCAACTGCACAAATTGGATCAAATGCAAAGATTGGACCGCTGACTGTGATTGGTGCAAATGTGATCATTGGGAACAATGCAATCATTGGCCCACAATGTACGATTGGTACGGGAACTGCGATTGGACATAGCCTCTATTTGCGTGAGGGGGTGCGAATTGGCGCGGATGTGATCATTGGGGATAATTTCATTGCACAACCGGGCGCGACCGTGGGGGCAGATGGGTTTTCCTTTGTCACGAAAGAGGTCTCCGCCGTTGAAGTTGCACGCGACAGTCTTGGAACCGCAGATATCGAAAGCAAGGGCCAAGAATGGGCGCGCATCCATTCACTGGCGGGTGTTATTATTGGCGATGATGTGGAGCTGGGTGCGCAGTGTTGTGTGGATCGTGGTACGGTCAAACCCACAAAAATCGGCAATGGCGTGAAGACCGATAACCTGTCACAAATCGGTCATAACGTTGTGATAGGCGATAACTGCCTGATCTGTGCCCAAGTTGGGATCGCAGGATCATCGGTTATCGGAAACAACGTGGTCCTTGGAGGACAAACAGGCGTCAGTGACAATATTTTTATCGGGGATAATGTGATTACTGGGGGCGCAACCAAGGTGCTTAGCAATGTTCCCGCAGGGCGCGTGATGCTGGGCTATCCTGCGATGAAAATGGAAACGCATATCGAAACCTATAAGGCGTTGCGCAGATTGCCGCGATTGATCCGTGACGTTGCATCTCTTCAAAAAGGTACTTTAAAGTCACCCAAGAATGACTAAATGCAACGCAGAAAACGCCAAAAAGGATTACCCAAATGGACGTCAAAGACAAAGTGATTGAAATCATCGCCGAACAAGCGGTTTTGGATGTGTCCGATGTCACCATGGATAGCACGCTAGAGTCTCTTGGGATTGATAGTTTGGGTTTGGTTGAAAGCATTTTCGCAATTGAAGAGGCCTTTGACATTCAAGTACCCTTTAACGCGAACGATCCAAGCGAAAGCGATTTTGATATTTCATCTGTGGCTACGATTATCGCAGGCATCAAAAAATTGGTGGCTGAGCAGTCGTGAAACGTGTTGTGATCACTGGGGCAGGGACGATCAACGCACTTGGTCACAATGTCCCACAGACGCTTGAAGCGATGCGCGAGGGCCGCTGTGGAATTGGCCTCCTCGATTTTCGAGACGTGGATCGTTTGGGCATCAAAATCGGTGGTCAGGTGCGCGACTTTAATGCGGATTCTGAATTCAACCGCCAACAAATGTCCCTTTATGATCGCTTTACTCAGTTCACGCTGCTGGCCGCGAAAGAGGCAATCGGTCAATCTGGCCTGACCTTTACAGGCGACTTGGCCGCGACGTCGGGCGTTGTTTTGGGAACAGCTGGAGGCGGTGTCAGTACGTGGGATGACAATTATCGCGCCGTCTATGAAGAAGGTAAAAACCGCGTACACCCCTTTGTTGTTCCAAAATTGATGAACAATGCTGCAGCAAGCCATGTCTCGATGGAATTTAACCTAAAAGGACCCAGTTTTACGGTCTCCACTGCCTGCGCGTCGTCAAATCACGCAATGGCGCAGGCCTTTGCGATGGTGCGTTCGGGTATGTCCACAGCCATGGTCACAGGTGGATCCGAAAGCATGCTGTGTTTTGGCGGGGTAAAGGCCTGGGAAGGCCTGCGGGTGATGTCCAAAGATGCCTGCCGCCCCTTTAGCGCCAACCGCAATGGCATGGTTCAGGGTGAAGGGGCAGCTATTTTCGTGTTTGAAGAACATGAACACGCCCGTGCCCGCGGTGCCGACATTTTGGCCGAGGTCAGCGGATTTGCAATGACATCCGATGCCGCCGACATCGTGATGCCCTCAAAACACGGGGCAGGGCGTGCGATTGCAGGCGCATTAAAGGATGCGCGCATCAATCCAGAAGAGGTGGGATACATCAACGCCCACGGCACTGGGACAGCCGCAAACGACAAAACCGAATGCGCCGCTGTCGCGGATGTATTTGGACGTTATGCTGATGATTTGATGATCAGTTCAACGAAATCCATGCATGGTCATTTGATCGGTGGCACGGGTGCCGTTGAATTGTTGGCTGTGATTATGGCCCTGCGCGACGGGGTCATTGCCCCCACAATCGGGTATGAAGAACCCGATCCAGAATGTGCCTTGGACGTGGTGCCCAATACGGCACGTGAGGCAGAGGTTGACGTTGCACTGAGCAATGCGTTTGCCTTTGGAGGATTAAACGCGGTCATGGCGCTGCGGGCACATCGTTAATTTCTTTTGACAAAATGCCTGCATCGGTGTCACTTGGGGCCAGTTTTATGTCAGGCCAGTCCATGTCATTCGTCAATTTTATTCGTGTAAATGCGTCTTGGCTTGGGGCGGGGTTTTTGCTGGCCTTGCTCTCAAGCTTTGGTCAGACGTTTTTTATCTCAATCTTCTCTGGTGCGCTGCGCAATGAATTTGATTTAACCCATGCAGAATGGGGGGCGACATATGCCTTGGGCACCTTTAGTTCAGCTGTCGTTATGGTTTGGTCAGGGGGATTGAGCGATCAGTTTCGCACGCGATATTTGGGTGTATTTGTCCTCTTGGGACTCGCGCTAAGCGCATCATTCATGATGTTAAATACCTCGGCGACACTGTTGATTTTAGTGATATTTTGTCTACGTTTCTTTGGTCAGGGAATGGCAACACATCTCTCTGCCGTGGCCATGTCCCGTTGGTTTTCGGCGCAGCGTGGTCGCGCGCTGTCCATTGCGAATATGGGATATGCCTTGGGTGAGGCGAGCTTGCCAGTGGCATTCGTTGTTCTGCTGGCTGTTATCGAATGGCGACTTCTCTGGGGTGTTGCGGCTCTGATCGCAATTTTTGCAGCACCTGTGTTGTTTGCATTGCTGAAAACCGAACGCACACCGCAATCCATTGCCGAAAGCGATACGTCAAAGGGCATGGGGCAGCGCCAGTGGACCCGTGTGCAGGCGTTAAAACATCCCTTGTTCTGGTTCATGGTGCCTGCATTGCTGGGGCCGCCTGCCTTTGGCACAGCCTTCTTTTTCCAACAGGTCCCTTTTGCCGAGGCAAAGGGCTGGACACATTTGGAACTGGTGGCAACATTTCCATTTTACACGGTGTTTGCAATTATCACGACATTGGGCGCAGGCTGGATGCAGGACCGATTTGGCACACCAAAATTGATCCCCCTCTATCAAATTCCCGCAATCGCTGCATTTGCCATATTCGGAATATCGGTTGATCCATGGCATGTGATTTTGGGTTTGTTTTTTATGGGGATGACATCGGGCGCCGTGGCTACATGGCAAAACGGGTTTTGGGCCGAATTTTATGGCACGCAACATTTGGGCGCGCTTAAAGCGATGGCGGCGGCCATTATGGTGCTGGGATCTGCGATTGGGCCGGGTTTGACGGGTTTGTTTCTGGATTTCGGAATTGAGTTATCCACCCAATACCTATGGATCTCTGTACATTTTGGGCTTTCAACCTGCATTATGATGATTGGTGTGCGCAGGTATAGGGACAATGTGCCTAGAACGCACGCGCCATGATGTAGGATGCGCAGCCCTTGAGAGCGGCGAAATCATCTAAGACCAGATGCACAGAAAATTGTTCATTAAAGGAACTAAAACGGCCCTTATCCCGGAAGCTATCCGCAAAGACGTCGGATGATAAATAGGGTTCGAGCGCCCGCGCAACCCCGCCAATTAGAGATAATCCACCAAGAGGAAGATTTGCCAAGGCCATGTCCCCGTAGATGGTACCTGCAAAGCGTGCTTGCATTTGCGCAATCTTAATCGCGGTGTCATCACCATTGTCTGCCGCGGCCACAATCTCTGCTGCAGTGCGATCCTGACGGTTGTTCAAGGCGTGATCCAACCGCTCTAATCCGCGACCCGCCAGGATATGTTCGTTCGACGCAAAACCTTCGAGAGCTTGGATATGTGCAACAATCTTCGCCTGTTCTGCGTTCGCCGCAGCGACGTGGGCGTGGCCAATTTCGGATGGAGGCACATATCGCCCCGCAGACGTGTGAAATACAGGGGCCGCATTAAACCCCGTACCCATGCCGATCACGATTTTTGTGTCATTGACGCGGACTTGATGGGTACCTACCAAAACACAGCGCGTATCGTTTTCGTCTAACATATGCAGGGAATGGCCCTGCGCCTGTAGATCATTAATCACGCCAACCTTGGCCGATCCTGTGACCGATGAAATATCACGCGCATCAATGATCCAATCTAGATTGGTCATTTCTGCTCTATCATCCGTGACGGGTCCCGCGGCCGCAACACAAACGCGCCCCAATCGTCCAGTATCCTGTTCCCCTAAATAAGTTTCTATCACGGCGGCTAAATCGGAGTAATTGGCGTTGGCATATTTTTTGACGCTGTCCGTCAACAAGGTGTGCCCCTGCGTCATCGCGATGCGGGTATTCGTACCACCAATATCCAAGACAAGACACAGATCGTCTGACATATCATCCCCAGTTTTTTCGCATGGTTTATTCAGGGATGGTCCAAGACACAAGGGGTTAATCCAGCGCGTCTCATGTAATAGCAAATTAGAATATGGTTTTGTGGGATATATGACTTGGGTGGGGTTTGGATACTAGAAAATTAGCCTTGGCATACGAAAATAGATTTATTTTTCTGTATTCATGTTTTGTTCCAATTGCGGATTTGAGACTCAGCCAAAAAGGATTATGTGTTAATTTCTGATTAAGGAACTACCATGGCTGATTTGAAACAGATCGAAGTGCGCGGTGCGCGTGAACATAATTTGAAATCAATTGATGTTGATATCCCACGCGACCAGCTTGTGGTGATTACAGGGTTGTCGGGATCTGGGAAATCGTCACTGGCCTTTGACACAATTTACGCCGAAGGGCAGCGCCGTTATGTCGAAAGCCTGTCGGCCTATGCGCGTCAATTCCTTGATATGATGGAAAAACCCGATGTGGATCAAATAAGCGGCCTGAGTCCCGCGATTTCCATTGAACAGAAAACCACATCGAAAAATCCGCGTTCAACCGTTGGTACCGTGACCGAGATTTACGATTATCTGCGTCTGTTGTTTGCCCGTGCTGGTACCCCCTACAGCCCGGCAACCGGCCTTCCGATAGAGGCGCAGCAGGTGCAGGATATGGTTGATCGTGTCATGACGATGGAGGAAGGGACGCGCGCCTATCTGTTGGCGCCCATCGTGCGTGACAGAAAAGGGGAATATAAAAAAGAATTCCTTGAACTGCGCAAACAGGGGTTTCAGCGCGTCAAGGTGGATGGCGACTATTACGAATTGGACGAACCACCCACGCTGGATAAGAAATTCCGCCACGACATTGATGTTGTGGTGGATCGTCTTGTAGTGCGTGAGGGGATGGAAACACGCCTAGCGGATAGTTTCCGTACGGCCCTTGACCTTGCTGATGGCATCGCAATTTTGGAAACAGTTCCGCGGGAAGGAGATCCAGAGCGGATCACATTTTCGGAAAATTTCGCCTGTCCTGTCAGTGGTTTCACGATCCCCGAAATTGAACCCCGGTTGTTTTCATTTAACGCCCCCTTTGGTGCATGCCCCGATTGCGACGGTTTGGGGGTTGAATTGTATTTCGATGAACGTTTGGTTGTTCCAGATCAGATGTTGAAAATATCCGATGGTGCGCTTGCCCCATGGCGCAAAGGGAAAAGCCCCTATTTCCTTCAGACAATCGAAGCCATCGCAAAACATTATCATTTCGATCAAAACACCCGTTGGAAGGACCTGCCTAATAAAGTGCAACAGGTGTTCCTCTATGGATCGGGTGATGAGGAAATCCAATTCCGCTATGACGAAGGGGGACGGATCTATCAGGTCTCACGCACGTTCGAAGGGGTTATTCCAAACATGGAACGGCGCTACCGAGAAACGGATAGCAATTGGATAAGAGAAGAGTTTGAGAATTATCAAAACAACCGAGCTTGTGGTAGTTGCGGCGGCTACCGTCTGCGCCCCGAGGCATTGGCCGTTAAAATTGCAGATATCCATGTGGGCCAAGTGGTGCAGATGTCTATCAAAGAGGCCTATGAATGGTGTGCCTCGGTTCCTAAACATTTGACCAATCAGAAAAACGAAATCGCCCGCGCGATACTTAAGGAAATTCGTGAACGTTTGGGATTTTTGAACAATGTTGGTTTGGAATATCTGACCCTGTCGCGCAATGCGGGCACGCTGTCGGGTGGGGAAAGTCAGCGGATCAGATTGGCCAGTCAGATTGGATCTGGCCTGACAGGTGTTCTTTATGTTTTGGATGAGCCTTCCATCGGATTGCATCAGCGTGACAATGATCGACTTCTTGGCACATTGAAAAATCTGCGTGATCAGGGAAATACCGTTATTGTCGTCGAACATGATGAAGAGGCTATACGAGAGGCCGATTATGTTTTTGACATCGGTCCAGGTGCTGGTGTGCATGGTGGACAGGTTGTAGCGCATGGAACGCCTGCCGAAATCACCGCACATGAAACATCGATCACAGGGCAATATTTATCAGGCTTGCGTGAAATTTCCGTGCCCATGGATCGCCGCGCAGGCAATGGCAAAATCATGACCGTCGTTAATGCGCATGGCAATAACCTGAAAAACCTAACGGTTGATTTTCCGCTTGGGAAATTCGTCTGTGTGACAGGGGTGTCAGGTGGTGGAAAATCCACACTGACGATTGAAACGCTTTTTAAGACGGCCTCAATGCGGCTGAACGGGGCAAAGCAAACGCCCGCCCCCTGCGACACAGTCAAGGGGTTGGAACATCTGGATAAGGTGATTGATATTGATCAACGTCCCATTGGGCGCACACCGCGGTCAAACCCCGCGACCTACACAGGGGCCTTCACACCTATCCGCGATTGGTTTGCGGGCTTGCCAGAGGCCAAGACGCGCGGATATAAACCGGGGCGTTTTTCCTTTAACGTCAAAGGTGGCCGGTGTGAGGCCTGTCAGGGTGATGGTGTAATCAAAATTGAAATGCACTTTTTACCTGACGTCTATGTGACATGCGAAACCTGTAATGGCGCGCGCTATAATCGTGAAACCTTGGAAATTAAGTTCAAGGGGAAATCCATTGCCGATGTATTGGATATGACCGTTGAAGATGCGCAAGTGTTTTTCCAGGCGGTTCCCACGATCCGCGAAAAAATGGATGCATTGATGCGCGTTGGATTGGGCTATATAAAAGTAGGCCAACAGGCGACAACTCTGTCCGGGGGCGAAGCGCAGCGTGTTAAATTATCTAAGGAACTGGCAAAACGATCAACGGGGCGCACGCTTTATATTCTGGATGAACCGACAACGGGTCTGCACTTTGAAGATGTGCGCAAATTGTTAGAGGTACTGCACGAATTGGTGGAACAGGGCAATACGGTAATCGTGATTGAACACAATTTGGATGTGGTCAAAACCGCTGACTGGATTATTGACATCGGTCCTGAAGGCGGAGATGGGGGTGGCACAGTCGTTGCCTGCGGTACACCAGAAGAAGTGGCAGCTGTTTGTGAAAGCCATACGGGCCATTATCTGAAACCCATGTTGGACGTGAAACGCACCGCGGCTGAATAATTGTTACCAATCATTTGTAATGAAAGCCGACAAATTGGTCGGCTTTTTTTATTTTCGTAGGCTTACTTCTCTGGGATCAACCCACGTGGACTGAACCGCAGAACCAGCAGCAAAACCAACCCCATGGTCAGCAAACGCATATAGGCGACGCCTTCCATCATGTGTAGTCGCACGGCATTATCTTCGGCCATACCTGCAGTGAGGACGGTGACAAGATATTGGCTAATCGGTTCAACCTGAACCCACAGGAACCAAATAAGAAATCCTCCCAGCACCGCGCCAAAGTTGTTGCCCGATCCACCGACAATCACCATGACCCAAATCAGAAAGGTAAATCGTAAGGGTTGATAACTGCCCGGTGTCAATTGACCATCCAGTGTCGTCATCATGGCCCCCGCAATTCCGCAAATTGCCGATCCCAGAATGAAAATTTGCAAATGGCGGTTCGTTACATTTTTACCCATTGCGGCGGCGGCTGTTTCATTGTCGCGAATGGCACGCATCATACGGCCCCACGGGCTTTTCAAGGACAGTTGCGCCATAGCCAACAGAATGATCAGCACAACAGAAAACAAAAGCGCGTAGTTTAGTTTCACGAACAAAGCGGATGCGGTAACAGGGTCAAGGCCCAGAGCGCTGGATCGTTCGATGAACTGTGCGCTTTCTTGAAGATCAATTTCCTTAGGTACGGGGCGGTCTAAACCAATCACGTTTTTCACGCCACGCGCCAACCAATCCTCGTTTTTAAGGATCGCGATGATGATCTCGGAAATGCCCAGTGTTGCAATCGCCAGATAGTCGGAGCGTAGCCCCAAGGCCGCCTTGCCAATGATCCACGCTGCTCCCGCCGCAAACAGGCCGCCAACAGGCCAGGCCAAGATAATCGGAAGGCCCAGCCCCCCGAGGTTTCCTTGCAATGCGGGATTTACCGCCTCAACCGCTTGAACGGCGGGATCGAGCAAGGCGCGATAAAGGAAAAAGCCAAGGCCAAGGATTGTCACCATGGCAATAAAACGGGGACGGGTTGCCGTGATGCGGCGATAGGCGATGATCGTGGCGCCGATTATGCCCGCGCCAACAGCCAAAGCAAATAGGATGGGCAAACCTCCCGCACTCCATGCCTCGGACACAGGGTCGGTTGAAATCAAAACCGCGGCTAATCCACCCAGGGCGACAAAACCCATGACACCAACATTAAACAGGCCCGCAAAGCCCCACTGTAGGTTAACCCCAAGCGCCATGACCGCGCTGATCAATCCCATGTTCAGGATCAAAAGCGCGCTGTTCCAGCTTTGCACCATGCCTGTGATGATGATCAATGCGGCGATTGCGACGAAGTAAAGAATATTACGTGTCTGATCCATTAGTACGCCTTTCCTTTGAACAGGCCTGTGGGTCTAAACAGCAGGACAATAATCAAAATCATAAAGCTGACGGCGAATTTATATTCGGTCGAGAGCAATTGCATCAATGTGCTCGGTTCCAAGGATTCGGGCATCCAATATTTCAACACCTTTTTCCAGGCATATGTTATCGTGACCTCGGAATAGGCCACAACAAATCCGCCTGCGATTGCGCCCAGTGGGCTGCCCAAGCCGCCCACAATCGCACTGGCAAAGATGGGCAGCAGCAATTGGAAATAGGTGAAAGGTTTAAATGATTTATCAAGCCCGTATAAAACCCCCGCAATCGTGGCCAATGCGGCAACGATGATCCATGTCACCGCGACCACGCGTTCTGGGTTTATCCCCGAAAGCAATGCCAAATCTTCGTTATCGGCATAGGCCCGCATGGATTTTCCCGAGCGGGTTTTGTTCAAAAACCAGAATAACGCAATCACAACTATCAGCGCTGTGATCACTGTGATTCCTTGGGTCGTTTTCAACGCCATGCCTTCGCGCAGGCCCGTTGCCGCCTTAAATTCACGTACGGAAAAGATGAAACGTTCCCCGTCGGAAAAACGTTGGTCATCCACACCGATAATAATGCGCACAACGCCGTTCATCACGAACATCACACCCATCGAAACGATGACCAAAATCACAGGTTTCGCCTTTTGTGTGCGATAGAATTGATACACCCCGCGATCCGTTAGCAGGACCATTGCCGCCGTGGCCGCAAGACCAAGGGGTAGGGCCAAAAGCGCCGTGGGAAGGGGGCCAAATGAAATGCCCATGGATTGGAACCACCATGTCACCAAAACCGTGATCATCGTACCAAAGGCCATGGTGTCCCCATGAGCAAAGTTGGAAAACCGCAAAATACCATAGATCAATGTGACCCCAAGCGCCCCAAGCGCCAGTTGTGCACCGTAGGCGGTGGCGGGGATCAAAACAAAGTTCATCAGAACTACAAGACCGTTTAAAAAATCCATTTGCCTTAGCCCCCTAAAAACGATTTGCGCACTTCGGGATCGGCCAACAATTCTTGGCCAGATCCGGTATAGGCATTGCGTCCCTGAACCAAGACATACCCACGATCGGCAATTTCCAATGCCTGACGCGCGTTTTGTTCCACCATCAGAATTGGAATGCCCGTGCGCGCCACTTCGATGATGCGATCAAAAAGTTCGTCCATCACAATGGGGCTGACACCTGCTGTGGGTTCATCCAGCATCAATACCTTGGGTTTCGTCATCAACGCGCGCCCCACGGCAACCTGTTGGCGTTGTCCACCTGACAGTTCGCCCGCCGCCTGATGGCGTTTGTCGCGCAGGATTGGAAACAGATCATAAACCTGTTCCATAGTTTCGCGGATGTCTTCACGCCGAATAAAGGCACCCATTTCCAAATTTTCTTCGACACTCATCGAAGTAAAGATATTCTGCGTTTGCGGCACAAATCCCATGCCCTTGACCACACGCTCTTGGGGGGTCAGGTGCGAGATATCTTCGCCGTCCAATCGCACGGATCCTTCGCGCAGGTTTAGCATGCCGAAAACGGCCTTCATCCCAGTGGACTTTCCTGCCCCATTGGGGCCAACGATTACAGCGATTTCACCTGGTTCAACCGCAATCGTGCATGAATGCAAAATATCCGGGCCAGCGCCATAACCGCCCGTCATTGCATCCCCGATTAAAAATGGTTCTGCCATAGTATGTTCCGTATCTTATGCTGATGCCGCGGCATCAGGTGACTTTTTGTTTTTCAAACCTGTACCTAAATAGGCCTCGATCACCTGTTCATTGGCCTTGATTTCATCTAATGTCCCTTTGGCAAGTACTTTACCCTCGGCCATACAAATAACGGGATCACAGAGGCGACCAATGAAATCCATGTCGTGTTCAATCACGACAAAGGTGTACCCACGTTCTTGGTTCAGGCGGGTGATGGCATCCCCGATGGTATTCAGCAAGGTTCGGTTCACGCCTGCGCCGACCTCGTCCAAAAAAACGATTTTTGCATCGACCATCATGGTGCGGCCTAATTCCAACAGCTTTTTCTGACCCCCTGAAACTTGACCCGCCTTGTGATCAGCCAGATGCGAGATTGTGAGAAACTCTAAAACTGCATCTGCTTTGGCGCGTAATGCGCGTTCTTCGTCTGCGATGCGTTTGCGTCCAAACCATGTATTCCACAGTGTTTCCCCAGATTGTCCAGCGGGCACCATCATGAGGTTTTCGCGACAACTCATTGATGAAAATTCATGTGCAATCTGAAATGTGCGTAACAATCCCTTGTGAAATAGTTCATGCGGTGGAAGCCCTGTGATATCCTCACCATCCATGGTCACGCGCCCGCATGTTGGGCCAAGGACACCTGCAACCACGTTGAATAGGGTGGTTTTGCCCGCACCATTTGGGCCAATCAGCCCGGTTATGGATCCCTTTTCGATTTCAAGCGAGGCACCGTCCACCGCATGAAACCCACCAAAGGTTTTCCGAAGGTTTTTAACCTTGATCATCTGTAACTTCTTTTGGATCGTCGTTTACAAAAACAGCCCGAGCCTTAGCCCGGGCTGAATAAAGATATGACGTGAAACTAGCGGTATTTCACAGTTGTCATTTTGCCGCCTTCAAAGACGATTTGACGATAGCTGCCTGAAGATTCACCTGGTCCGATCAGCTCGACGGCGGATGCACCAACATAGTCGATGTCGCCACCCTTTGCCAAAATTTCCAAACCTTTTGCCAATTCACCTGGATAGATTTTTTCACCTGGTGCGTTTGCAACCTCCATGACTTTGTCTTTGTAGTCGGCTGGATTGTCTGACCCTGCTGCTTGCATCGCCAACATGATCAATGCGGCTGCGTCATAGCTTTCTGCAACAAAGACAGATGATCCGTCAAACGCGTCACCGATTAGGTCGACCAATTGGCTTGCGCCTGGGCTATGCGTGCCGGGTGCATGACC
>Ga0213864_10000922_pt1 | contig 13374 bp, 14 predicted proteins | sample PICome_5_FD_160078 | JGI IMG/M metagenome (GOLD analysis project Ga0213864, IMG submission 160078) | Coastal seawater microbial communities near Pivers Island, North Carolina, United States - PICO247 | ecosystem: Environmental > Aquatic > Marine > Coastal | place: USA: North Carolina... | reverse complement strand
CAAAGTTGGAATTATGCCAGGATTTATATTTAAAAAAGGGAATATTGGTATCGTTTCTAAATCTGGTACGTTAACCTATGAAGCGGCAGATCAAGTTGTTAAGAAAGGATTCGGAATTACTACCGCAATCGGTATTGGTGGTGACCCAATTATTGGAACTACCACAAAAGAAGCTGTTGAGATGTTGATGAACGATGATGAAACGGATGCAATCGTTATGATTGGTGAAATCGGTGGAAATCTTGAAGCTGAAGCTGCAAAATGGATTAAGGCAGATGGAAACAGAAAACCAGTTGTAGGATTTATCGCAGGTCAAACTGCTCCTGCTGGTAGAACAATGGGGCACGCTGGTGCCATTGTTGGTGGTGCTGATGACACTGCCCAAGCAAAAATGAAAATTTTAGCAGAAAACGGTATTCACGTGGTTAGCTCTCCAGCAAAAATAGGAGAGATGGTAGCAACTGTTTTACACTAAATTTCAATCAATAAAACATTGAACTCGTGCTTTAGGGTGCGAGTTTTTCCTTTTTTGTACATTTGATCAAATCGACTATAAAAATGAAGTTATTAGAAAATAAAAACGCAATTATTACTGGTGCTACAAGAGGTATTGGTAAAGGAATTGCCATTGAATTTGCGAAGCATGGTGCTAATGTTGCCTTCACCTATAATTCATCGGTTCAAGCGGCTCAAGAGCTGGTTTCTGAATTGGAAAGTTTCGGAGTAAAAGCGAAAGGATTTCAATCGAATGCTGCAGATTTTGATGCAGCTCAAGAATTAGCAAAAAATGTATTGGCTGACTTCGGAACCATCGATGTTCTAGTGAATAATGCCGGTATCACAAAAGATAATTTGTTAATGCGAATTTCTGAAGAGGATTTCGATAAGGTAATCGAAGTGAATTTGAAGTCTGTTTTTAATGTAACAAAAGCAGTTATTCGTCCGATGATGAAGCAAAGAGGAGGATCAATAATTAACATGAGCTCTGTTGTCGGATTAAAAGGGAATGCCGGACAAGCGAATTACGCGGCTTCTAAGGCAGGTATTGTTGGCTTTTCAAAGTCTGTAGCATTAGAATTAGGTTCAAGAAATATCCGTAGCAACGTAATTGCTCCTGGTTTTATTGAAACTGAGATGACTGGTAAGCTGGATGAAGCCGTTGTTCAATCCTGGAGGGATGCAATTCCTTTAAAGCGCGGAGGACAACCAAAAGATATTGCGGATGCTTGTGTTTTCTTAGCATCTGATATGAGTTCATACATCACAGGACAAACACTTTCTGTTGATGGTGGGATGCTCACTTAATCGAATATAAACGAAACCAAAGACCCACAATTTTTAATGTTGTGGGTTTTTTGTTTATTCGAGGTTTACTTATCTTTCTTAAAAATAAGAGTATTGGAAACGAATACAATTTTTTGGTTGATTTTATTTGTCATAATTGGTTTGGCCGTCGCATATTTTCAATACTATTTTAAGCAGAAGAATCAAGGGAAATATGTACTTGTTCTGTTTTGCCTAAAAACATTGAGTATGTTCCTATTACTACTGATGCTTTTAAATCCAGAAATCAGCTCCAATACCACTGAAAACAAAAAGCCTAAACTATATCTTCTATCAGATCAATCGAAATCAATTTCCTACTTTAAAGAGAATGATGTCCTGGACAAAGATATTTCAGTGCTGATGTCGAACAATGAATTAAAAGAGAAATTTGAAATATCTCTTTTGTCCTTCGGCAATGGAATTCAACAAGTAGATTCAATACCATATTCTTTAGGAAGCACAAATATTTATAAGGCATTAACACAAATTCAAAACGTTTCTAAAAAGGACCAACATGCAATTGTTTTATTGACAGATGGTAATCAGACGAATGGCAGTTCATTAGAATATATACGTTCTAAAAACCCTGTTTTCCCGGTTATTTATGGAGATACAATCATTTACAATGATTTGGCAATAGAACAAGTGAATACAAATCGTTTTAGTTTTTTAAATAATAATTTCCCTATTGAAATTCTTGTCTCTTATAATGGAGATCAACAGATAAATTCAACATTACGTTTACAAAAGAATGGTAAAACAGTTTTTCGAAAAAAATTAAGCTTCAGTGGTACCAAACAATCAGAGATTATAACAACTAATTTAAAATCTAACAAAATTGGTATTCAGTACTTTAAAGCAGAAGTCCTTCCCATTACCACCGAAAAAAATATTAAAAACAACCTGAAAGAATTTTCAATTGAAGTTATAGATGAACAATCGAAAATTGGATTGTTTAGTACGGTTGTTCATCCAGACATAGGTGCTTTAAAAAGAGCTATTGAATCGAACAAACAACGAAAAGTTGAATTGATTAATCCGGAAAAAGATAATTATCAAATCAATGAATTTGAATTAGTTATATTGTATCAACCTAACATAAAGTTTCAATCGTTAGTTGAGGCAATCAAGAAAGATTCACGAAATTATTTGTTGGTTTCTGGTACTGCTACAGATTGGTCTTTTATCAATAACATGAATCTGGGTATTCGTAAACAAGTGTTGTCGCAGAACGAGGATTTTTTGCCAAAGTATAATTCTAATTTCTTAGGATTTTATCAAGAGGATATTGGCTTTAATGATTTTCCACCACTTAGTGATGTATATGGTCGGTTGGTGTTTTCTCAACCTTATGAATCATTTTTATTCCAAAGTATTAATGGTATTGAAACTAATCAACCACTATTGGCTAGTTTAGCCAATTCAAATCAGAAGGTCGTATTTATCTTAGGCGAAGGACTATGGAAATGGAGATCCTTTATATTCAGAAAACAAAATAATTTTGAAGAATTTGATCAATTTGTGAATACACTTGTTCAATATTCGACAAAAACAAAAGATAAAAGTAGACTCCGAATTGATTATGAGGCCTTATATCCTGCGAATTCAACAATTATCGTACAGGCTGAGTACCTCGATGAAACGCTAAAATTTAATCCAAGGGTAAATGTAGAGATGAAATTGAGGAATAGAGATACCCAAAAAGAAATCAGCTTACCATTTTCTTTAAAACAAAGTCGATACGAATTGAATGTTAATAATTTAGATGCAGGGAACTATGAATTTAGTGTGACCGTTATTGGAACGAATGTGTTTAAAAGAGGTCGATTCAGTATCTCAGAATACAGTGTAGAAGAACAATTCAGTAGTGCAAATCGTAACAATATGGCCATGATTGCTACTAATACTAATGGAAAAGTATATTACAAGAATCAGATCCATACCTTAGTTGAGGATTTAGTTCAAAATAAATCATTCTACACCATTCAAAAAATACAAAAGACGACTCGTCGATTAATAGAATGGCAATGGATATTATTTACAATTGTCTCTCTGCTTAGTTTGGAATGGTTCATTCGTAAGTATTTTGGAAAAATTTAAAGAATCAAAATCCATTTTCAATTGGGTATCGATTCCTTTCGTTGTAAATTTGATGTGTAAATCTTAAAATCAATAAATAAAATGTCAAGAAATCAAGTAGATATTAGTTTCCCAAAAGGAGGGATGATGTTCCTTATCGTTGGAGCAATCCTTTTAATTCTTTTTACAAAATCAACGGTAACTATCGGGCCTGGTGAAGGAGGAGTAGTATTCGAGCGATTTGGGGGTGGTATAAATACAGAACAAACCTATGGAGAAGGATTTCAAATCGTTGCGCCGTGGAACCGTATGATTGTTCGTAAAGTACGTCAGCAGTCGCTTACTGATGAAATGAATGTATTATCGGTAAACGGATTAGAGGTAAAAGTAAATGGTACGGTCTGGTATGAACCAGAGTTTGTGAATTTAGGAAATTTAATCAAAACAAAAGGAGAAGACTATGAACGTGAATTACTAGATCCTGCTATTAATGCAGCAGCTAGAAGTGTGGTAGGGCGTTATACACCAGAACAATTATATTCTTCTAAACGTGATGTTATTGAACAAGAAATTTTAGAAGAAGTACAAAAAGTATTAAAAGATCAGTATTTAATTGTAAAAAGAGTACTTGTAGAAGATGTGAAACTTCCAACAACCATTCGGGCTGCTATTGAAACCAAATTAAAACAAGAGCAGGAGTCTTTGGAATATGAATTTAGATTGGCCAAAGCAAAGAAGGAGGCCGAAAGACAAAAAATTGATGCGGAAGGTAAAGCAACTGCCAACCGAATTTTAAGTGCGTCTTTAACAGATAAGATTCTTCAAGAAAAAGGAATCGAAGCAACTCTAAAGCTTTCTGAATCAACCAATAGCAAAGTCATTGTTATCGGCTCCGGAAAAGATGGGCTGCCCTTAATACTCGGAAATCAATAAAAAATGAGCTCGACAATTGTCGGGCTTTTTTTTTAAGATCCAAATCTTAAGATTCTGTTAAACGATTTAAGGTTTCGTAACATTTCAAATTTGATGTCGTCATATATACAAACAACAACACTAAAAAAAGAATATAATGGACAACATCATGTATAACATCAGAAAGAAAAATAGTAACCCAGAAATCATAGTATCAAAAAGAATACAGTGGAACAAAAGAAGAAAATATGACGTTAGATACGTTACCACGTTCTTTTAAGATAAAGTCAGCGTTAATTTAGTTAGTTTTAATAGTGAGTTAGGGGTTGAGTTGCAAAGTTCAATCCCTAATTTTTTGACGGTAATTTATTACGCTCTATTTTACCCTTTTTGATGGCTTTGTAGTTCTCGTAACAATCCAAGATGGCTTCAATCATTTGAAGGTCTGAAGCCTTTTTAATAAAGTAATCAGAATACTTACAATCTTCCAGCAGTTCCGTCAATTCCTGACGATCCATCTCCAGGTATTCCATCATAACTTCACGATCAAATTTACCTGCCATAATTTTACGAAGATCATCTTCCTTTTTAAGCTTTTGTAATTTTTTTAACTGTTTCGGTTTCTTACCAAATAGGTTGTAAAGGAAATCAACAGGCTGAAGAATGGCGGCAATAGGAGATGAAAAGTTCTTCACTCTGGCATTACCGATTTCATAGGTTTGTTGTATACCATTAATTCGTATGCGCGTAAAACGATCTTTGGGAACCTGTTTGACATCAATCTCTAAGACTCCAATTAACTTGGTGGTTCTAATAATTACCTCTTTAACTTCAACAGGTTTCTCATATAAAGCGATTTCTAATTCATTACCTTTCAATAAATCATTGGTAATTTTTAGTTTAATAGAGGAATAACCCAAATAAGAAACCATAATAGTGTCATTCACTTGAGCCGGAATCGAGAAGAACCCTTTATCATCTGTAATCGTTCCGTTTACAGTATTCAGATTGATGATGTGGGAAGCGCTTAATGCCTTTTTGTTATCAGCATCAATTACTTGTCCTTTTAACGATTTTACCCGAATGGAATCTGTTTGGGCGAAGCCAGATATACCGATGAACAAGCAAAACAGAAAAATTAGATTTTTCATGGAAGATAAAGCATTGTTCATGGTCATTGTTAAAAGTTTTTTCGTGCGCACGAGAAGACTCGAACTTCCACATTCATAAGAATACTACCCCCTCAAGGTAGCGCGTCTACCAATTCCGCCACGTGCGCTAACAAGATAACAAAGATAGTACCAATGTTATTAAAACTTAGAATTATTATTCAGAAAATTATTAGATATTTGAAATCAATTTAAAACCTATGAAAATAGTACTTATAGGCTATATGGCATCCGGAAAAAGTACAATTGGAAAGATCTTAGCCAAAGAACTAAACCTGTCATTTATTGATTTGGATCATTACATTTCAGATCGTGAACAGATGTCAATTCCAGAAATATTTAACCAAAAAGGTGAAATCTATTTTCGTAAAATTGAAACAAAATACCTACTTGAAGTTCTAGAAAAAGAACAGGAATTCATTCTATCCCTTGGAGGTGGAACACCATGCTACGGAAATAATATGGAAATCATATTGAATTCAGATGCTGCTTCTGTATATCTCAAAGCCTCAATTCCGACAATTACAGAGAGAATTAGGACCGGTAAAAGAAAAAGACCATTAGTTGCTCATTTATCGAATGAGGAACTTCCGGAGTTTATTGGCAAGCACTTATTTGAAAGACAGTTTTATTATCTACAATCCAACCACAGTATTGCTGTAGATGGAAAACAAAAATATGAGATTGTAGATGATCTCTTAAAAGCCTTATGCTAAATAAGCGATTGAATTAGTATCTGAAAATTCAACATCAACGTGTTCCTGGATAGAAGTAGACAATGAAATACCTTTAAAATCAGCTTTTACAGGATACTTTTTAAAATTTCGATCTACCAAAACGGCCGTTTTAAATTGTTTTAGTGGAACCTCTAAAAAATGCTTTACACCATAAATTAATGTTGTTCCAGAGTACAAAACATCATCAACTAAGATGACTGATTTGTTTATGTAGGCTTCTTCATCTATAGAGGTGGTTATTTGATGTAGTGGATTTTTTTTATCGATAATTACTTCGCACAAGGTTACGGTTAAGGGTGAAATCTCTTGTAATTGAGAGGTAATTTTTTTAGCAAATTGAAATCCATTTCCAGTGATTCCAGCAATAATCACTTCATTCTCGGTGCTATTGGCCTCGTAAATCTGGAATGCAATTCGTTTTATTTTTCGATTGATCTGATCGTTATTTAGTATGATGTTTTTTTCTATAGTCATGGTTCTTCTGTAAAGTCTTCTATGTCTCTTCTATCTTTTTTAGTAGGTCTTCCAGTGCCTTTCTTTCGATAGTAATCTTTCGCAAATTTCAATAATTCATTTTTCTGAAATTCTTCTTCGGGTGTTATATCCTGACGGTATAAATTTACCAATTTAGCACCTAATCGATTATCTGGAATATCCAAAACTTTAAATTTATAATTTATTTGGTTTTTTCGAACAGTAATCAACTCATTTCCAAACACTTCTTTGGATGGTTTTACCGAAGTATCTTCAATTTTCACTTGACCTTTTTTACAAGCGTCTGTAGCAATACTTCGTGTCTTAAACACTCGAATACACCATAAGTATTTATCAATTCTCATGAAAAGTTAAAATATTCTCATTTACTTTTTTACAAAAATATAAAAAGGTAACTTGCGCCTCAAATTTAGTACAAGAAATGAAGAAAGCATTAAAAATAGCAATTACCATACTATTTGCCGTTTTACTTGTGGCCTGTGGAGATAATAACAACTTCGGAAATATCGATAATTTTGACCATGAAGCTCAGGCGCTATTTGATAATGATTCAATTCGATCATTTTTAGATAAGCATTACTATGATTTTAATGTTGATTCCATCAAACGAATTACATCAAATCAGACTCCATTAAGTCAAGATGCAAACTTAGTTGCTATGAACGTTACAGAGAGTGACGTTGACTATGAATTATATGTTTATAAAAGGAGAGAGGGCAACCCAACTATTGATAAAGGATTCCCAACCGTGATGGATTCTGTATTGGTACAATACCATGGTTTTAGTTTGGAAAAAACAGACTCTCTAGTGGAGTTCGAATATAGAGGTTCACCTATCTGGTTTCAGTTGAATGCTGTTATTCGTGGATGGACACATGGCTTTACTAACTTTAAAAATGGAGATAATAACTCAGGGTCAAATGGTCCTATTACCTTTATCAATGGTGGTAAAGGAGTATTAATCATTCCCTCTGGTTTGGCGTATAGAAATACCGGTACTGGAAGTGGTACTTTGATTAACAAGTCATTAATTTTTTATATTGACTTGTTCGATTTCATTCAAAACACAGATCATGACAATGACGGAGTACCATCTTATTTAGAAGATCCAGATGGTGATGGAGACCCAAGAAATGATGATACCGATGGAGATGGGCTTCCAAATTTTGCAGATGCAGATGATGATGGTGATTTGGTTCCAACCAAGGATGAGGATGCCAATGGCGATGGAAATCCGGGTAACGATTTCAGTGATCCCAACAAACCTACAATTCCAGATTATTTAAATCCAGATATACGATAAAAAAAAAGCTCTAATTTCTTAGAGCTTTTTTTTATCATTTTGTTTTACAACTACAGTTTGTAATACAGACCTATAATGATTTGATTAACACGTGTATCAAAATTTTGAACGCCCAGATTAGATACCAATGCAGATTCAATGCCCGTAAAAGCTCTTTCCCAGCGCACATCCACACCTAATTTACCAAATTCAATCCCACCACCAAATTGCATTCCTAAAGTAAACCCATCGCTTTCGACACTGGTAATATCCGAAATACTAAAATCAGAACCTAAAATGTATTGAAACGAAGGTCCAATGTAGACATTACCAATACCAAATATTTTTTTACCCAATAATACGGGGATATCAATTTTTCTGAAGTTGTAAGCTGTGTTTTTTCCAGCATCTTTGTAGAACACTTCATTCGCTAAACTGGTGTATACCAATTCTGGCCGTAAATAAAAACCAATAGCTGGAATTTTAAAACGCAGCCAGATTCCGGCATGATAACCCGTTTTACTTTTTGCTCCATCAATAACATCTGTACCTACTTCTTTGATTGAATTTGAATTGTAATTCAAACCTCCTTTTAAACCAAAATCAATTTGAGCAGTTGTCGTAAAGCTCAAACCAACTAAAAAAAGGATAGAAACAATAATTCTTTTCATAAGGATTGATTTATTTTCTAGAAATTACTTTTTTCGAAGCATTCACAATAGCTTCTGCATTAATACCATATTTATCCATCAGTTGTTTTGGAGTACCAGACTCACCGAAAGTATCATTAGTAGCTACAAATTCCTGTGGAGTAGGGTTGTTGGTTGCTAAACATCTTGCAACACTCTCTCCTAATCCTCCAAATTTGTTATGCTCTTCAGCAGTCACGATACAACCCGTTTTTTTAATTGATGATAAAATGATCTCTTCATCTAACGGTTTAATCGTATGAATATTGATTACCTCTGCAGAAATCCCTTCATTTTCTAATGTTTCTGCAGCTTGAAGGGCCTCCCAAACCAAATGACCGGTAGCCACTATAGTGACATCTGTACCCTCTGATAATAGAATTCCTTTTCCAATTTCGAAAGGCATATCTTCTGGAATAAATACTGGTATTTTTGGTCTACCAAAACGCAAATATACAGGACCGTCATGTTCTGCAATTGCAATTGTTGCTGCTTTCGTCTGATTGTAATCGCAAGTATTGATGACCGTCATTCCCGGTAGCATCTTCATTAAGCCTAAATCCTCCAAAATTTGATGTGTTGCACCATCTTCCCCTAATGTTAAACCCGCATGAGATGCACAAATTTTTACATTCTTACCAGAATACGCAATGGATTGACGAATCTGATCATAAACTCTTCCTGTCGAAAAGTTTGCAAATGTTCCTGTAAAAGGAATTTTTCCACCAATAGTAAGACCTGCGGCAATTCCCATCATATTCGCCTCGGCAATTCCAACTTGAAAAAATCGATCTGGGTTTTCTTTTTCAAACTGATTCATTTTTAACGAACCTGTTAAATCTGCACATAATGCTACTACATTCGGATTTGTTCTTCCCAATTCTGTTAATCCATCTCCAAAACCAGAGCGGGTGTCTTTCATTTCGGTATAGGTGTATTTTTTCATGTAATATCTGCCTTTAATTTGCCCTCAAAAGTACTATTATTTTAAGGATTATAACTTTAGATTTTTTAATTCTTTATACAGTTTATGAACAGGTAAACCAACAACATTAAGGTAACTTCCTTCAATCTTTTTGATCCCAACAAACCCAATCCATTCTTGTATTCCGTAGGCTCCTGCTTTATCAAATGGTTGATAGTTTCTAATGTAGAAATTCATCTCTTCTGATGTTAAATCATCAAAATGAACCGTTGTGATATCACTAACAGTAGAACGATAGCTCGATGTACGTATGCAGAAGGATGTAATAACTTCATGTGTTCTTCCTTGAAGAGAATTTAGCATATAATAGGCCTCCTTCTCATTCAAAGGTTTTTCAAGTGCCTTGTTGTTCTGCCAGACGATCGTATCGGCAGTAACTAATACTTGATGATTTTCTAGTTCTCCAAAAGCATTGGATTTTAATTCACTTAAATAGGAAGTAATTTCCTGTTTTTGAAGAGATTCCGGATAAAGTTCGGGGACTTCTCGTGTCTCCACCTTGAAATCAACATCTAGTGATTTAAAAAGTTCCTGTCTTCTAGGTGATTTAGAAGCTAAAATAATTTCATGATTTCGAAACTTTTCAGCTAGCATAGCTTAGGTATTGAAGTTCTTTTTTATTCGTGCCAGATTGCGTTTTGAGTCTCTATCTTTAATCACTTCTCGCTTATCATGCGTCTTTTTACCCTTGGCAAGCGCTATTTCTAACTTTGCAAATCCGTTTTCATTGATAAATAATCGAAGCGGAACTATGGTTGTTCCTTTTACATCAACATCTTTTTTCAGCTTCTTTAACTCTCGTTTATTTAACAATAGTTTTCGCTCGCTCTTCGGTTTATGGTTAAAGTGATGACCGTGAAAATATTCTTCAATATACATATTTACAACAAACAATTCACTACGCTCATTGAATTCACAAAAGCTTTCTGTAATTCGAGCTTTACTCAATCGAATCGATTTGATTTCTGTACCCGTTAATTGAATACCCGCCACGTATCTATCGATGATATCGTACTCGAATCGTGCTTTTTTATTTTGTATGTTGATGTTTTTCTGCATGGTTCTCTATACGGGACAAATATACATTTTTGATTACTGAATAAGAACCGTAATTTTGTATTTCAATTCTATATGATTTATGAGATTATCTTTATTATTATTGGCTTTTTTGATCCTTAGTTGTTCGAAAACCGAATCTGAATTCACTGCACAACAAATTATAGATAAATCGATTAAAGCTTCTGGTACAGACAAAGTATCTCACTCAAAAATCGCTTTTACATTCAGAGATAAAGGGTACTTGGCAACTAGAAATAATGGACAATTTGAATTCACTAGAAGTTTTGATAGTATCAAAGATGTTTTATCAAATACCGGATTTATGCGTTTCATCGATGGCGAACAAGTGGTTTTAACTGATTCTGTTGCCAACAATTATAAGAATTCGGTAAACTCGGTGCATTATTTTTCAGTCCTTCCTTTCGGATTGAATGACGCTGCAGTTCAGAAAAAAAAATTACAATCCGTAGTTATAAAAGGGCAACCGTATTATAAAATTGAAGTCCGTTTTTCTGAAGAGGGAGGAGGAGAAGACTATGACGATGTATTCATTTATTGGGTAAATCAAGAATCCTTATTGATTGATTATTTAGCCTACGAATTTCATACCAATGGTGGTGGCTTTCGTTTTAGAGAAGTTACATCCGAAGAAATCATAGAAGGAATTCGCTTTGCGAACTATGTGAACTACAAACCCAATAAACAAATCACGGATGTTAAGGTCATTGACTCCCTTTTTATGGAAGGAAGCCTAAACAAAGTATCTGATATCATTTTAAAAAATATTCAAGTTACAAAGCTTTAATGACCAACTTTAATAACTTTTGAGCTCTTTTTTATCATAGCAATTCCTCTTTTTTCAAATGAAACAATATACATACTAGCGTTATCATTGTCATCCATGCTATTATAAATTTCTTTGATTTCACCCTTTTGACCCTCTGATAAAATTTGGTTGACAAAAGCAGGGGTCGTATTACTATGACCTACGACCAAAACACTTTTTCCTGTTGTTTCTGCTTGAAAAATCGAATCATACATTTTTCTGGGATTGTATAACTGGACGGTTAATTCCTTGCTTTCAGCTGTAGGTGTCGCCGTTTGAAGTGTTCGATTGTAATTGGTAGAATAAACGGCATCCAAATCAATATTTTTAAAATAATCCGCCCATTTTTTAGCTCTTTCCAATCCTTGTTTAGTAAGATTCGGATTTCTATTCAAAGAATCGGTCCTGTCTTTTTCGGCATGCCGAATTAAGTAATAGGTGGTTGTATTTTGTTCTTTACAAGATTCAAAGGCAAATGCAGCCAAAAGCAACATTGATAAGATTCTTAGTTTCATGATTTGATTAATTTGTTGGAAGGTACAAAAAATAAAGAGTGACATCCGTAGACATCACTCTTGTCCATGTAATCTGAACTTCTATTATTCTGATTGAACCAAATCCGATTGATTTCGAAATACTAGAGTCTCATCAAAAGCATCCAATAAAATAATACTGTCTGTTGTGACTTTTCCTGCCAAGATCTCTTTAGATAACTGATTCAACACTTCTTTCTGAATGATGCGTTTCACCGGTCTTGCTCCGAATTCAGGCTGATACCCTTTTTTTGCCAGGTATTTAATGGCCTCATCAGTGGCGTCTATAGTGATATCTTGTTTTGCAACCATAAGTTTGACTAGATTCAATTGCAAGCTTACGATTTTGAAAATATCATTTTTGGTAAGCGGAGTAAACATAATCACATCATCGATTCGGTTTAGAAACTCTGGTCGAACGGATTGTTTTAACAAACCTAAAACCTCAACCTTAGTTAATTCAGTTGCCGATTCTAAATCAATATCAGGAGAACTAAATTTATCTTGAATAATATGACTACCCATATTCGAAGTCATGATGATAATCGTATTCTTAAAATCAGCAATACGTCCTTTATTATCAGTTAATCGGCCTTCATCTAACACCTGCAATAGTATATTAAAGGTATCTGGGTGTGCTTTTTCAATTTCGTCGAGTAAAACAACCGAATATGGTCTTCTTCGAACTGCTTCTGTCAATTGTCCTCCTTCATCATATCCGACGTATCCTGGAGGCGCACCGACCAATCTACTAACCGAATGGCGTTCTTGATATTCACTCATATCAATTCTCGTCATAGCATTTTCATCGTCAAACAAGTACTCGGCTAAAGCTTTTGCTAACTCAGTTTTTCCAACTCCAGTGGTACCAAGGAATAGGAAACTTCCAATGGGTTTATTCGGATTTTGCAGTCCGGCTCGCGAACGTCTTACCGCATCAGAAACAGCAATAATCGCTTCTTCCTGGCCAACAACTCTTTTATGAATTTGCTTTTCGAGCTGTAATAATTTCTCACGTTCTGATTGAATCATTTTCGTCACAGGAATACCAGTCCATTTGGCGACAACTTCAGCAATATCCTCATAGGTAACTTCTTCTTTAATTAAAAAATTTGTAGACTGCCTTTCATGCAATTCCTTTTGATAATTTTCTAATTTCTCTTGGGCTTCTTTAATTTTCCCATAACGAAGCTCGGCTACTTTACCATAATCGCCTTCACGTTCGGCTTTTTCGGCTTCTAGTTTGAAATTTTCAATATCTAACTTGCTATTCTGAATTTCA
>Ga0213864_10000921_pt1 | contig 13376 bp, 10 predicted proteins | sample PICome_5_FD_160078 | JGI IMG/M metagenome (GOLD analysis project Ga0213864, IMG submission 160078) | Coastal seawater microbial communities near Pivers Island, North Carolina, United States - PICO247 | ecosystem: Environmental > Aquatic > Marine > Coastal | place: USA: North Carolina... | reverse complement strand
ATGAGTCTCCCGCTTAGCCCAGTGGATTCGATTTCTGCGCTGATAAGATCGGCTGTAGCACCAGTAGCCTCGAGATCTTTTCGAAGTTGCTCGTTGACATCGGCGAAGCCCATGTTTGCTGGTTTTGGCGGCACCGGATTTCTTGGTGGCTTGTCGATATCGATGCTGATTCGTGAACCATTTTCCAATCGAGCGTTGACCATGTCACTGAGCGAAGGCGTGAAACTGGTTTCACATTCCCAACAAATGAGCGCAAACTCTTCACTTCGATCCATATCTCGGGATTGTCGAGGATCCATCTCATCACCGCATTCGGGGCAGGCATGGAAAATCAAGGCAGGGACATGCTTTCGTCGGAAGTCGACGATGTCCTGCGGAGTTCCTTCCAACTCAAGCAATTCATGATCGCGAGCTGCCTCAAGGCCACGGGTTTCAAGTTGGTCACGGATTTTGACCTTTTGATCGTCTTTCCCTTCGTCATCGAGGCTGTTTTCGAGTTTGACAATCAATTCAACGGTCTTTCCGAGGCGATTCATGATGAGTTTCTTGTCTTTGAATGCGGTGACTTTTGCGAGCTTAATGCGTTCTTTTTGTTCTGCGAGTTCAGTGAGAACATCCTTTTGCTTACGCTTGAAGCGCATCTCTTCGATACGGCTTTCTTGCTTCCGATCTGGAGCAAGAACTTTGGCCAAGAACCGCTCTTTTCCGTGACTTTGAGGGCCTGCAGCGATGATACTGATGACACCTTCAGCGATGTCTTGTGTGAGGCCATAGTTTTCGACGAGTTTCTCAGCGTCGATTTTTTTCAAATCACCAATCTTCAATCCTGCATCAGCAAGCAGTTGGGCGGTTGAATCGTCGATTCCTCGACGAAGTAGTGCAAGATAGGTGTCTTTCTTTGCCATATCATCCCCTCCGACAATGTTAGCCGAGGAGACCTTCCTAAGAAAACCCTCCTCTGCTGTTGTTTACTCTTCTTCATCACTTCGAGCCTTTTTCAACCTTCTTTGCAAGTTCAATCCAATCGGTCATGACCAACTCTTCTGGACGAGCATCCATGATGTCCAAATCTTGGAGTCCTTGAATGGCATCGTTCCATCGCTGCGCATGCCATCCTTTGATTCGTGAAATACGTCTTGGTGCTCGCTTAAGGGTCGTTCGTAACTTCTTTCGTCGTTGATCAAAAGCAAGGTGAATCATTTGCCGAAGAAGCCGTTTATCGACTGGAAACACCTTGTCGTGTGGTCGCAATTCAATGACCTGAGATTGAACAGATGGTTGTGGACTGAAGTGATGAGGTGGAACCATATGATGTTCATGAACATCCCAATCCAAGGCTACCGACAAACCTAGCGAGCCGACATCGGCAGGGTGTTTCATTGAGAGCCGTTGGGCAAATTCGAGTTGAACCATGAGAACAACGCGTTCCAAGGAACCCTCCTGGTCTCGAAGATGTCGCGTGAGTTTCTCAATAAGTGGCGATGAAATCTGATAAGGAATGTTTGCAACAACCTTGGTCATCTCCGTAGGCCATGCTATGGCGAGTGCATCGTCATGGTGGAGCATCAGTTGCTTGTTGTTTTGTTCTTCACGGAATGCTTCATCAAGGTGCAGGACGGGGGCATCATCGATTTCGATGGCTGTGATGGTTGCTCCAGTCGCCAACAATCGCTGCGTGAGTGTTCCAGGTCCTGGCCCGATTTCGAGGATGTGGTCGTTTTGGTTCACCTCAGCAATCGTAACCATGCGTTCAAGCATGGCATCATCGATAAGGAAATGTTGACCTAAATCGGTGTTCGGGGGTTGATAGGCCCGGAGACGATCGACCAATTCACGTGCAGACTTCATGCATTCACCGGGAAAAGGTGGTCGATGAGACGAGGTTGAAGTGTTCGGTCTTCGACTTCGGCGAAGAATCGACGAGCAAGGAGTTCAGCCGAATCAATACCGCATTTTTCGTTCAAATCTTGCATTGAAGAGAATCCGGAAGAACCTCTCAACTCAGCCATCTGCAGTGCTTTCTTGTTGCCAATACCTGCGAGTAATTCGAAGGCATGTTGCTTAAGCGAGAGGTTTCCTGCTTTATTGAAAAATGCATCAACAAAGTGTTTGCCGTGTTCTTCAACGAACAACTGAATGATGAGTGGGAAATCCAGTTTTGCAGAATTGGACATCTTGTCCATGCGTGCACCACCAAGGATTGACCCTTCAGGGGATCCCTTCCCATCTCCTCCAACATAAATTCGCATGCTTGGTAGGAGTGCTTCTTGGGTCTCAATGGCAATGCGACATGGAATAACCGTATCTTCCGTAAACCCAGTAACAACACCTTCAGACAGATCGTGTTCAACGACGCGAACCCATTTCGCATCGTAGAGTGGCTGACCATCTCGACGGCGCTGCTGTGGCCTCTGATTGCCTCGATTGTTTCGTCGTTGCTGAGAGCGTTGTTGAGGACGTTGTTGGCGTTGGGGTTGTTGCTCAGGTTTTTTCTGAGGCTTTGGAATCTCTTTGCGGCCGGTAGCAGGTGGCGGCATCGAGGTATCAACATTCGGCTTTGCCTTGTTGAATTTACGGGGGCTATAATCACGGCCTGGGCGGCTCATGGCAATCACTTCCGGTTACACGGTTCATTCGACGCCAACGTGTTGTCGAACGAGTTCGATTACAGCGTTGATGTCTCCATCATCAATGGAAGCACGTCGGCTTGCCATGACGGCTTTGATTTCAATTGCACTCAATGGCATGAGTTCCGCAAGTTTTGCGGCGAGTTCAGGATACTTCTCAAATGCAGAAAGTTCAGCGATCGCATCTCTCAATGCATTGAAAACTTCAGGCTTGGTTGCGTAACCATTGCGTTGCTGGCTTGCAGCCCATTCAGCGTGGAAGAGAGCAGCTCGTTGTTCGTACGTTAGGTCTCTTCGACGTTCTTGAGCACCGACCAAAAGGTCTCGAACGGTTGCAAAGTCGACGATTTTCTCTTCTTCAGTCATGATAATCACTCAAGTGGGCGAAGGTGTTCAGGGCGGGCGATGACAGTTTTCTGCATGTTTCCGTCTTTGACGGAAACGACCCAAGCAACACCTTGTCGCTTTTCGATGAATCCTGTGCGGCCATGGAATCGGCGGTGAGGCATGCCCATTTGCTGACTACCGTCCAAGACGATTGCAACGCGGTCACCCTCTTCGTAGTTGTGCATAATGCGGTTGATGTACGTTCGAGAACGGTCTTTTCGTCGTCGACGAAGGATGCTTCGTGTCCCTACTCGTTGTCCCTTGGATCGCTTCATTTTACTGACCTCCACGGTTCGAAACTTGCATTACGCTGATTCGAGGCATCTCTGCGACCTACCCACTGCATATAAGCACCGCGATGAATCAAGTCCATTCAATCAGCGTGAATATCTCCTACATCGAGCCATTCAACTGTGCATTTTGCCTTGATGAGCGAAGCGATGGACGGTTGTGTTCGACCATCATCACCGTGAACGGTTTCTTTAACGTACGTCCCCGACTCACAACGGAGCGTAAACTCGACGGCCATGTCGCCAGAATCATTGATTTCAACACGAGCATCTCGGGTTTCGATGATCTTTCGACGTCGAACGAGATCCGCTCTGCGGTGAGCCACGCGTTCTGGAGTACGTTGAGCAAGATTCACACCTTCGAGTTTTTCGATGATGTTCAAAATCGTCGACTCATCTGGGAGCGGCAAGGCTTCAACAGGTTCTGGATTTGTAGCGAGAAGGTTGGCGATGAGGTCTGCTTTCACACCTTTTTCTGAACACTTGCGTTCGATACACAATGAAACAAGTTCAGCTTTCTTCATTTTCTTGAGATCGCTTTCGTCGAGGATATCGATTTCTACTCGCTCAAGTGGTTTCTGTGGGTTGTCCTTTTTGTCGCCACGGCGTCGATGTTTCCGACGACCACGTCCGCGTTGTTGAACATCCTCTTTGGTCAAATCGAGTGGTGCTGTGAGGATGTCCAGTTCGGGTTGCGTAAGCGGTTCGACGAGGAATCGGATGGTGTAGGATTTTTCTGCAGGTGTGTCCTTGACGCGGACGACTTCACTTCGGTTCGATCGTCGAACATCGGTGATTTCAATGGAACCATTGGCACGGTCGTTTACGGTCTTCATCGCCGCTTCGTAATCAATTTCCCAACGTTTCGGTTCTTTGATTTCAAGAACAAAAGGCCGTCCTCGACCAAGACAACGAACATCGATGTCTTCACGCCCCATTCCATGGAATGCATGCTCTCGTCCTTCGAACAATTCGATGATCGGATTACCGATGAGATCTTGAACGCTTGAGGGATACTGTTGTCCTGTTTCGTTGCATTTTCTGCAACCCCGTCCTTTACATGCCCGACAAGGCCAACGCGTTTGAGGGATTCCTCGTTCATGTTTCTTGTAACGACCATAGATGTAAGCACTACGAACATCCAGGGTAACTGTCAGGGTCAAGACATCGATTAGAGCAAGAATGTCGGGCTTGTCGTTGACGATAGCGACGCCATCAAGTCGTTGGTTCAGTTTTTCCGAAATTAAACCTACAAGGGATGGCTTCAATCCATCAGAACCGCCAGCTGCGTATTGTTTTCGAATACCTTCCTCATGCTCAATTTGATCTTTTGGAAACCGTGCTCCAACCTGTAATTTTTCGATGCGATAGCCTTGGAGTGCGTCCGAAATAACGTCTGCGAGGAGGTCGACTTCCTCGAACAAGTTTTCACAGAATGGACACAGTGGAATCTCTTGACGAATGCTCAACAATCGTTGATTCCCTTCGCTGATTGAATCTCGAATTTGTTGACCAGATGCTTCATTTGTTTGTTGGAACGAACGCTTTCCACCCAATCGGCCAAGACAGGGATCGCAGGTGCCCATACGAAGTAGGTGTTTCAATCCGGCTGGAGAAGGGGCACGAGGGATCTCCTCCGTGTGTTCCTCCAATTGTTCAGGCTCTTCCAGTTGTTCAGGCTCTTCCTCGATTTCTTCAACATCATCCCAAAGCGAATAATCGGTTGAACCGAATCCTGAATTGGCGTATTTCATCCAGTCCTCTTCGTCTTCAGGGGTTGAATCATCGACCATTGTTTCACCTACCGCCGGTGGGACAACCCATTCGACCGCAACCTTCCGTCACAGGTATCCTTCAAGAAGACACCGATGTTATTCTTCTTCTGAATTGGGCTTCGTTAACTGATGCAAAAGTCCCAATGCTGCCGTTGTTAGGACAAGACTTGCGATGAGAGAGAGGAAGATCATTGCAGCCGAGAAGATACCAAAATTACTGAACAGACCCATTGGAGACAATGCGATGACAGAAAAGCCAGCAATGTCCGATGCTGCACTTCCGATGAGGGCAAGGCCACATGCGCCCCCAACAGCGTGCAGAGCTTGTTTGTGCGACTCGCCTTTCTCGCGACTTTCTCGATACCGTTCTGTAACGTGGATACAGTAGTCAATACCAACTCCGAGCGAGATGGTTGCAATGGTCACGGTTACAATGTTGAGGCTTGCACCTGCCACCTCCATCAGACCATAGAGCCAGACTACTACAAGGAGAATTGGTCCAAGTGTAACGAAGGCTTGCTTGATGGATCTGAAACCAATGGCCAATGAGATGAAGACAAAGAGAGAACCAAGGACGAGAGAGGATTGCATCTCATCCTGCATCTCGGTCGATGCAACGTAACGAGTCACAGGGCGTCCAGTTGTCATCACCCAGGTCAACGGCTTCTCCTCAGTTGGAGCGGTTCCTGCAGCATCATGAGTTCCAGTTGAGAGATTGGTGAAGACTTCGAGATCTTTCCACAATTTGTCCATAGCAGGTGCGAGGCTTGGGAAATCTTCTGGTCCTGTGATACCAAATCGAATCAGCATATGCTCGTATTCAGCGGGATTGCCGTTAATGTCGAGCCATGGTTGAGCAGGGTTGAGTTCGACGCTCGGCATGATGTACAGGCTGACGATACTCGCAGGAATTGAAGGGATTGGGCCAATTCCTGGAACCCCCTCAAGCGTGAGGAAGCCGTACATGAAGGCAAGACAATCTCGGTCGTCTGTATCGATGAACCCGATTTGCGTGGTATTGCAACCAACGCCATTTCCTTCAACATCAGGATTCCAACCGCGAGCCCGAAACGGTTCGTCATCGAGCACCATCGAACCTTGTGCAGCAAACACTAATTCATCCAGAGCAAGAAGGTCGATGTTTCCATCTGGTGTTTTTGTAATCTTTTCTGGAATCCCCTCTTTCGGCGTGTTCATACGTTGCCGCAGTTCGTCAATTCCAGCATAGACTCGTGGATCAAGGACGTCTCCTTCAATCAGAAGCATCGCAGGCTCACCCTCATCCGAGAATCGTTCATTGACGATGTTGACTCCTTGCGCAAAGTCTGAAGATTCATCGAGGAAGTCTTCAACCGCAAAGTCACCTTCAAGGTTGGACATTGCAATGCTTGCTGGTACGGTCAGAAGCAATGCGAGGATGGCAATAAAGACTGAATTTTTGAATCGGCCGCTTTGGATCGTCAGTCCGCGTAACCACTTTTCCGGAACCAAGTGTGTTATTTGACGTTCTTTGATTGATTCACCTTTCCGCTTCTCCAACCATTCATCGAAACTCATCCGAAGCAGTGGAACCCAAAGGCCGGTCAGAAGGAATGCAGCAAGAATGCCCATTGCAGCCTCAATCCCGAAACTTCGTAAGGCTGCAATATCGGAAAAGAGATTTGCAGAAAAAGCAGCCATGGTCGTCACGGATGTTAGAAGGATTGCTCGCCCGACCCGTGTGAGCGTAATGGTGCCAGACTCCGAAGCACTCTTGCCGAGTTTACGTTCCTCTTTGTATCGATGCAGAGCGTGAAGGGAGTCATCGATTCCCAATGCAAGAACCAAGATTGGTAGCAGATTTGAGAACTGCGAACGGGCGATGATGTCGAATCCAAAGAAACCGGTGAGATTTGAGATATGGCCAATGAATCCTTGCATCCACAGTAACGCACCTCCAAGCGCAACTACGACGATGGCAACATCGCTTAATCGTCGCAAACTGACGTAGAGCAAGCCAAGAATGATCAAGCCCATCAAGGCGATAAGGCCTGTTGAAGATTGCAACTCTCGATTGACTTCAACGTTGACACCTTGGCCAACAAGGAGCGTTAATGAGGCTCGGTCATGAGAGCGAAGGTGACCTTCAAGGTCCATGTATGTCCATTCAACCGAACATCCTGCTCCCTCCTCTTCTTGGAGTTCAAGACAGTACGCTTCGGAATATTGTGGAGGGTGAAGAACAAGTTCACTGTTCGCTAATCGATAGCCTCCAATGACGAACCCGTCATCGGAACTTCGGATGGACTTTTCCTGCTTCGCATCTTTCCAAACGATTTCCCACCCACTTTCCTCAAGGGATGCTCGGTCCAGTTGAACCAAGAGCCAGGATGCTGAACCACTCCATCGACCATAGCCTGTCATTTCGTTTTGCCAATTCCCTTCCGAATCAAGTGAACCTCCGATGGGTCCTTGTTGAATGGAGGTGACATCGGAAACAAAGCCACGATCCAAGGAAATCCATCGTAAGAAATCGTTGTTGCTGCCTTCGGCCATTCGGGCGGCAGCCATGTCAATGTGAGCTTGCGTAATGTTTTCATCATCGAAACTCAAGCAATCGAGAGGAAAACAATCAGTCCAATTTGTCGGTGCTGGTGTTGGAACACCAAGCGGAGAGAGGCCAGGTTGGGTGAGAATGGAGGTATTGTTCATGAAGCCACGAAAGATGTCTGCGAGTGACATAACCCCTGTTGTTTGATGCCCTGTGACTTCGTTGACCAATGGTTTCAACGACTGTCCCAATGGATGTTCCTCAACCAACTTCGCCTTATGGTCGATTTCTTTCAAAATGGTAAGATTGAGAATTCCTCCATCAGGTTCAGAAATACCAACCCATGGGTCTCCTGCCTCGATGATTTGATCTGCTGGAGGAATACTCGTGTAGTCAGGTGTACCTCCATCGATTGTTGAGGCTGGTTGCCATGTACTCAACGCTTCGACGTGAGAAGGGTCTCTCACTGAGACAACGAATCCAAGAATGATTTCACTTGTTGGAAATTCAGTATCGATAATCGTCTGTGCAGTGAGTTCTGGTGATTCCATCTCATAGGATTCCATATCGATTGGCTGGAGTGCAGTAAGCGCACCAGGTATCATGAACAATGTCAGTATGAAGACGGCAATGTGGACTCGTTTTCGATGAGCAACCATGCTCTGTGAAAACCTCGCAAAACGAGTGTCCATACCCCGAGGACTGGTTTATACTTCATGAATGAATGTATTTCAATCAGAAAGAAAAAGCGCATCATTCTTTCCAGTTACCGTGGAAATTCTCAGCATTATCGACTCGAATAAACAAGTCAAGTGAAGACCATACAAGACTGTTGAAGCCTGAAGCCATGCCTTCAGGCCCTCCTGCTTTGGCAGTCATGAATTCCAATGTGTCTGATGGAGAATGCCATTCTTGCCAGAACGATATATCGCCACCTGGACTAAAGAAGTTGAAGGTCGGATAACCTGCAGAAAAGAATGAACAGTGATCGGAAGCACACGATTCAGCGATTTGCCATGTGATTGGATTTCCTTCCGTAGGTTGGTACGCCAAGTCTTCGTCAATGGTTTGACCAACCCAGTCGTACATCCGATTCATGTTCTCATCACTTGCTCCAGCGATGCTGATCGTCCAATCGTACTTTGTTGCAGAGAACAATTCTCCTGTTAGTGGGTCAAGAATCGGCTCTGTGACAGGTGTAATCGGATAGTTGAGCGAAACCATATCGAAGTTCATGTAGGCTCGGACCGAAACATTCTCTGGGAGATGTGCAACGTATGCTAACGACCCGAGAAGTCCTTCTTCCTCACATGCCCACAAGGCTGCAACGACAGTGTGGTCGAATTCCATCTTTGCAAGCGCCTGTGCCATTTCCAGTGAAACCGTCGAACCTGAAGTATCGTCGTTTGCGCCTTCATTCGTTCCGCCGCTTGGAGGCGTGAATGCATAAGCGATGTCGAAGTGGCCGCCAATAACGATGTATTCGTCCGGATTGACTCGACCCCAGTTGTAGCCAACAATGTTGAGTTGATCCGGGTCATCTTCGTATCGAGTAATTTCAACATGGTCAAAGCCCATGTCCCACATCCTGTCTTCCATGGCTTCAGCTGCTGCCTCGTATGCGGCTCCACCTTCGTGAATCGATGCACTTGCGCACCACCGATTGTTGTATTGCGATGTCAGCATGTCGATGGTCTCGTACGCTCGTCGTCCGTCAACAAGCATCAACTCATCACTGTCAACAAGGGGCAGCGTTGCATTCCATACATCATCCCCGGCTGTGATGGTTAGGACAACATCATCTCGCTCACTATCCAAAACCAAGAATGTGAGACTCGTTTGATCAGCATCAAACGTCATTTCTACATCGTCCCGAAGTACGTTGTATTCGTCCATGAAAAAGAGACCAGGGCTTCGATTCATTGTCCAATCAACCGGTGAGGAAACATTGATTGTGAAATATTGTCCACGAAGAACGGATTCAGGTGCTTCGACGAGAAACTCTGATTCCTTTACTCGTGCAGCATCTTCTCCATAGCATCCACTAAACATTGCAAGGACAATGGTGGCCGCTAAGAAGACAGGACGCATTGATGGGTGGTTCATATGCTCTCATTTAGCGATTGGCTTTTGCTACGGTTCATTCAAACTCAACAAATTCTCCTCGAATTAGGGAATAAAGCCTAAACACTTCCACCTTGAGGAAAGGCCATGATTCAATACTCTTGTAATGCATGTGGAATGGGCGTCGTTGGAATGAAGTGCGCAAAGTGTGGCGCTGACATGGTACCTGATACCATCACCAAGGCAGACGGAACAACCGTTTCCGTTACTCGCTGCCCTGATGATTGTGGTAAAATTAAGTCACCTATGTGCTGTGGTACAGACATGGTTTGCTCAATCTGAATCGAGTCCTAATTCGATCACAAGGGCTTCTGAAAGAAGTTCATATTGTTCAATTGAGTTGTACAACTGTGCGGATATCCTCAGGTAACGACCTTCGGGATTTGGCCATGACCAAACGGGAACCTGGATGTTGTATTTCTCAGAGAGAATGTGATGCAAGGGGTCAGGTTCATGCAATTTCTCCTTTGGTGGAATTTCACCAGGAAGTTTGATCGTTGAGATACAAGCAATCATTTCGTTCGGACAAGGTTGTTGAATTCCGAGACGTTGGCAGAGCAGATCTCTTCCTTGGATGGCAAGATTGTGGTTGTGTTGCATGATGGCATCCCACCCCCCATCAATCAGTTCAGCCATTCCTTCAATCACAGCAGGAAGGGCACACCAGCCTGAGATGTCTTGAGTTCCAGTCCAATCGAACTCGTGACGAAATCGAGTTGTATCTCCGAGCGGGAACGTATGCCCGTGACTTATGGTAAGAGGCTGAATTTTGCCTTGTTTGTCCTTTCGAACGTAGAGGAATGCACTTCCTTTTGGTGCACAAAGCCACTTGTGACAATTGCTGGTGACGTAGGATGCGCCAAGTTCTCCTAGATTCAGTGGGATCATTCCAATTCCATGTGCAGCATCAAGGAGAACTTCTATACCTTGGCCTTCGAAAAATGATGTTAACTCCTCAAACGGCATACGAAGCCCAGTTGGGCTAGTGACCGTATCGATCATGACCAATTTCGTTCGTTCGGAACACACTGATTTCATCAATTGAATAACCGTTTCAGAACCATCGATTGGGAAAGGAATTGCAACTTCAACGACCTTTGCACCCCACCTGCTTGCTACGAAATCAATGGTATTGCGGCATGCTTGGTAGGCATGATTGGGGACAAGGATTTCATCCCCCTCTTCGAAATGCAATGACCGTAGAATCGTGTTGACGCCTGAGGTCGCATTCGATACAAAGGCCAAATCATCGGGTGAACAGGAAAGAAATGCTCCTAATGCTTGCCTTGATTTCAGAAGAAGATCTGGCATCAATTCCTCAAAGAATCGAACCGGTTCCTGCTCCATCAAGTCCTGCCACTTTCGTTGTTCGTTAATGACAAAATCTGGGCATGCGCCAAACGAGCCATGATTGAGAAAGATTCGCTCTTTCTCAAGCGTCCACGCATGACTGAGTTCGCTCGCCATAATGTTCGGACATGGCTTGTACATTATCTAATATCGTATAATTGTATTTTGTTGAGAAAGATGGTGCGGGGGGCAGGATTCGAACCTGCGAACCAATAAGGAATGGGACCTAAACCCACCGCCGTTGACCAAGCTGGGCGACCCCCGCGCAAACTGAGGGCGGTCAACCTTGGTTTTGAAGATTAGGCTGAAACGCCGAAACCAGTCGAAGCGACAATAGCCATGACTTGCTCTTTCGAAAGATCAGGTGTAGTGACAACGATTCCAGCATGACTCTGCCACGAGATGTCCGCTTGAATGACGCCTGGCGTGGCTTCAAGGACTCGTGTAACACGACCGGAGCAACAACCGCATGTCATTCCTGTGATTTTGAGGGCATGGGCGACTTGACTCATGTCTCGCCTATCATGAGGGACTATTTGGGGTTAAGCCTCTATCTGCTTCGGACGCCACCATTTCAATGTCAATGAATTTGCAACGACACTGATCGATGAGAGGGACATCGCAGCCGCGGCGAAGGCAGGAGGTAGGAGCCATCCTGTCCATGGAAGAAGCAAACCCATTGCTAATGGGATTCCGATGATGTTGTAGATGAATGCCCACCACAAATTGGTACGGATTTTCTTAACAGTTACTCGACCAAGTTCAAGTGCGCTCATGGCATCCATCAAGTCGTTTCGCAAAAGCACAATGTCAGCAGATTCGAGTGCAATGTCACTTCCTGCGCCCATGGCAATACCAACATCTGCTACAGCGAGTGCAGCAGCATCGTTGATTCCATCACCGATCATGGCCACGTGTTTGCCTTGTTCCTTCAACGAGGAAATAAAGGCGGCTTTCTCATCAGGGCGAACATTGGCAACCACCTCTTGAATGCCGCATTCTTTTGCAATCTGTTCAGCAGCCTCGATACGATCACCCGTGAGCATAATGACTTCCAGATTGTTTCGCCTTGCATGCTTTAGGGCACTCTTTGTTGTAGGCCGAAGGGCATCAGAGACCTCGATCCATCCGAGTAATTCTTGACCTTTTGAGACGAAAGAAATGGTGACACCTTTCGCTGCCGCTCGTTGAATATTCTCAATATGCGATGATAAATCAACATCGTATTTCTCCATCAATGGTTCATTTCCTATGGCAACAACAGTGTCGTCCAATTCTCCGATGATGCCCATGCCTCCAACGTTTTGAACATTGGATACTTCTGGTTGCTCACTTGTGACATTTGACCAAGCTGTGGTGATAGCATCTGCGAGAGGATGTGTGCTTCCGTGTTCCAATGAGGCTGCAATACTGAGAATTTCTCGAACTTCCCCTTCAATGAATTCAATATGGGACACTTTCGGTTTCCCTGTCGTCAATGTTCCCGTCTTATCCAAGACCAGAGTTGTCGTCGCATGAGAACGTTCCAGAGCTTCGATTCCTTTGACCAGCAATCCGTAACGAGCACCAGTTCCAGTTCCAACCATGAGTGCGGTAGGTGTCGCTAATCCCAAGGCGCATGGGCAGGCAATGACCAGTGTTGAGACCAAGGCTAGGATGGCTATTTCTCCACCCGAACGTGAACCAAAACCATCGGACAAAAGGCTCCAGTATCCAACGGAAAGAAGTGCACAAACAATGACAATGGGGACAAAGATAGCGGCGATTCGATCCACATAGCGCTGTATAGGAGCTTTGCCCATTTGTGCTTCATCAACCAACTGGATGACGTTGGAGAGAACCGTTTGGTGGTAAGGCTGAGTTGTTGCAATCGTCAATGGAGCATCGATGAGAATGGTTCCTCCAATGACCTCATCTCCAACCCGAGCCCGCACAGGATACGTTTCTCCTGTCATCATGGACATGTCAATAAGTGCTGAGCCATCCAAAACACGTCCATCGAGCGGAATTGTTTGACCGGTCTTGACTAGAATCTTCGTACCAGGTTCAATCTCTTCGACAGAGGTTTTTGTCGTACTCTCGTCATCGTTGAGAACGTGAGCCGTTTTTGGTTGAAGATCCATCAATGAAAAGATGGCATCGGTTGCTTGCAATTTTGCTCGTCCTTCAAGATAATTGCCGAGCAAAACGAAAGCAATAATCAATGCTGCACCGTCGAAATAGACGTGTTCTGTTGTAGCAAAAATTTCTGGAAGGAAGGAGAGCATGGGCTCAAACATCACCAATGTTGACC
>Ga0213864_10000919_pt1 | contig 13384 bp, 12 predicted proteins | sample PICome_5_FD_160078 | JGI IMG/M metagenome (GOLD analysis project Ga0213864, IMG submission 160078) | Coastal seawater microbial communities near Pivers Island, North Carolina, United States - PICO247 | ecosystem: Environmental > Aquatic > Marine > Coastal | place: USA: North Carolina... | reverse complement strand
TAAACTAGCGCGACGCAGTTTCTTTTGTTATGCCCCAGATAAAATAGAAGAACAGGTATTTGATAGCCTAGATGAGTTCTGGGCTTACGAAGAAGAAATTGAAAATGAGTCTAAAAAAGCTCGTATTGGTATGGATATGCAAACGCATACAATTGCAGAGCATAACCTTAAAAAACAAGGTACTCCCATTACTGTTAGTAAAGAAGTAGAAAAATTATACAAAACCTACAAACGTTACAACAATGATTGGGCAGATCTTATGCCTAATCAAGAATCAACATACGCGCTTATTCGCAGACATTTGCAGTGGAAAGCCCTTAAACTAGCTGGCGCTTTCACTATTATGAATTGCACAGATGAAATTACTCCAGAAGTGTACATTGAAGCAATTCGTTTTTGCGAAATCCTAGATAAAGACATGGAAGTATTTGAGCGTGATTTAAATAAGTCACCTCACGAACTTCTTGTAGACTTTTTTCATACTAAAACTCTTGTAGACGGTGTAGCTGATATCAGTACTCACGATCTAAAAAAACAAGGTTTTATGAATAACGTTTCTAATACTAAACTTAAAGAAATGGTAGCTCTTTGCGCCGGTTATGATCGTAATTCTGTTTACTCCATAATTAATGATGGAGCTGCTATTCAATACGAACCAGTTATTAAAACTGATGTAATTAACGTTACTTACAAAGAAATTGATTGCACAACTCTAAATGAGGCTATTGCTGTTAACGACTTTGATAAAGTACGTCAAGCTAAACACGACATAGCTACAACGGTTAATTACGGATTTGATTGTGCTAGTACTACATTTGCTGATCTACCTGATCTGCTTGCACATGATTACGCATATTCACCCTTTAAATTTAAAGATGGTGTACGGCGTAAAGAAAATCTGGAGTCTGGTACCAAATGGGTTGTTCTTGATATTGATGATTCTCCGTTATCAGCAGAAGAAGCTCATATGATGCTAGGTGATATTAACCATCATATTGCTTTGACTAGTGATAACAATAATGCATTTAAGTTTCGTGTTCTTCTAGAACTTGATTCAGAAGTGCATTTAGATCCTATTACCTGGAAACATTTCTATCTTAAGATTGCAGATGACCTAGGCCTTAGAGCAGATCCATTGCCTCAGGCACAGATTTTCTATTCTTACGGTGGACGTACTGTTTACAGTAATTTGGACGCTAGTCCTATAGAAACTCGTGATTACTTAATGTATGCCAAAGATAAAGCTGCAGACAAAGAATCACAAAGTAGAGTTATGTCTACAGGACAAAAACGTGCCCAACTTAATGATCCAACAACCACATTTGAATATGCTTTCGAAGCTAGGTTTGGTGAAGGCTCTCGTAATATGTATCGTATGATGCGTCATGCGCAAGACTTAGGGGCAACACAAAGTGAAGTATTGCAGCTTCTTGAAGATGTTAATACTTATTGGGATTCGCCTATGCCTGAAGAGAGACTTGAAAAACTTAAGGATCAAGGCCGGCGACTATTTTAGACTAAAGGAAATTACCATGATTCAAAAAGACTACAAAAATAGCGTTAAAGACGTTACTGGTGATGTCGAAACTACTGGTTTTAGTATTGAAGTAAATGAATCAATGTTTCAAATGCTTACTTCAAATGTTTACAATGACCCTACTCTTGCAGTAATGCGAGAGTGGTCTACTAATGCTTGTGATGCATGTATTGCAGCAAACAAACCTATAAACTTTGATGTGCATCTACCAACTGCAGAAGAACCTGTATTTTTTGTACGTGATTATGGTACAGGTCTTCCTCCTGAAGATATTGTAGGCTTGTTTAGTAACTTAGGTGCGTCTACAAAACGTAATTCTAATGCATACAATGGTACATTAGGCATTGGTCGTATGGCTGGCTTAGCCGTAGCTGATGCTTTTACTGTAGAATCTTTTTACAACAACACTCATTATTCTTACGCAATTAGTATGAAAGATGGTGTTCCTGTAACAATGAATCTTGGTAATCAACCAACTACAGAACCTAATGGCCTTAAGCTTTCTGTTACAGTAGACTACAATGATATTAATAGTTATGTTAGTCGTGCAGAAAATTTATACAAGTACTTTGACCATAAACCAAACCTTAATCTAGATATCAATGTTGAACTAGATATCAGTGAGCATATTTCTGACGATTGGTTTATTACTAAAAATACTACTGGGGGTTATTACAGAAGTAATTTTGTAGTAATGTCACAAGTTGCGTATGAGATTCCCCACAGCAGAGAAGTAGAAAACCATAGTTTTGAAGGTCTAGTAATTAAAGCTGAACCTGGTGCAGTTACTTTCAACCCGGGTAGAGAAACTCTTTCCTTAAATAAACAAACAGTAGAGTATCTAAACAATGCTTTTGAACGTATTCGACTTGAGTATGTAGAAGAAGCTAATAACGCCCTAGCTTTAGCTGAAAATGACTATGAACTAATGAAAACTTATGGAAGTTTAGTTCGTGCAGCACCAAGAAAAGTTGCAGAAGAAATTGACCCAACACCATTTATATCAGCAAATTATAAATCACTATTTGGTCACAGAGGTTCATATTATGCAACCACAGGTGCTGCTCCAACTTTTCAGTATCTTCATATGACACCAACGTTTCATAGCTTGACTGGAGATTCTTTGACGTTAGCTTATAAGAGCTCTTATTACAAAACAGCTAAACCTTTAGACAGCTTAAACCCTCAAAGCTGGCAAGATTTCTTTTTTGCTAAACATGTTATTATTGACCTTAAATCAAAATTTAGATCAATTCTTAATGAGCATTTTAGCGGCCAAAACTTAATAACTTGGCAAAGAGCTTCAAAAACAGATATAGACGAGTCAGTTCAAGCAGCTAAAGATTTCTTAGATACTATGGGACTTTCTTACCAGCTAGCTTCAGAAATTGTAGAACAGGATGGATACCAGGGAGAAATTAAAGATATTGCTCCTCGTGAAGGTTTTTATGCTAGTGAGATATCTGACGGAATTGTCTATAAAAGTGGAAAAATGGACGAAGAGTCAATCACTGAAACTAATTATTTATGTGTTAATCTTAAACACACTACTCCTATCATGTCAGGTACTAAAGATTTTGAAGACTATTGTATAGCCTACAATTTACTTGTACGGATAGGTGAAGACATGCCTGAAATTAAAGGTGTAGCTAAAAAATACAAAGCATTTGTCGACCAACTAGATAATTGGCTAGATTTTGAATCGTTTATCGAAGAAAAAATGAAAACTGCAATATTTAGAGAACCAACTGGTGGCAATATACCTGTATTCACTTCTACTATTTTTAATAAAGAAAACTACAAAACTTATCCTTTAGCTTTGCAAAGATATTTTGAAGAAGTAGAAGCTTATCATTTCTTTAACAAAGATAGATCATATGTTGGGTGTGAAATTTCACGAGAGGTAGCTAAAAAACTTGGAGCATCTTTTGTTTCTTATGAACCTCAATATGATGTGGACATGGAGCAGCTAGAACAAGTATTTCCTTATACTTTGCCTTTACTGTCAAATAAAAGATCTGAATACTATCAACCACATCCTGAGCTTGTTAGCCATCTAGCTAAACTTGAGGAATTTTATGCAGTACATTCACATGAACGATGATACTTATATCATTCAAACAACCCAAGGACCAAAAACATTAACACGTAAATCGTTTAATTTTACAAAAATTAAAAGAATGATACGTAACAACGCGCCAGAAGAAGATATTTTTCTTTTACTGGAGCCTCCTAAACTAACTAATGGGATTTATCAACTTTTTTTAATCCCAACATGTAATCAACTTTATTACCAACATTTTCAAGATACTGAAGAAGGAACAATAGAGACCTACAGAACTATTAACGGTGAGGGTATTGACTTTGTTCCAGATGAAATGCCTAGAAAACTACTAGGAGTTTATACAAGTGTTAAAGAGATGATTGCTGATTGGCCTGAATATACAATATAGGAGTAACTATGGGCACTAAAAACTATTTTGAATACAATAATGGTGAAAATGTAACTAATGGAGCTTTTCGTATTAGTGCTTCACAGCTCAGTAAATTTTTTGATCGTACTAGTGAGTGGTACCATGAAAACTTACTAGGAGAAGAAGGATTTACAGGGAATACTGCTACATATTTAGGTACTGTAGTTCATGCTGGTATTGAAATGTTTGTTCGAGAAGGTGAAGTAAACTGGGAAGAGCTAAATAACTATGTAATGTCTATTGATCATCCAGAAGTAGATATGTATCATGTACTTAACCAGTATGAGCCTATGATTTCTGCAGTTTTACCTTTTGTAGAAGAAAATAAACCTACAGAAGTTGAGAAATTTGTTTTTCATGAACTGCTTCCAGGAATCGGGGTAGGTGGATCTATTGATGCCCTACGAGGTGATACTATTATGGACTGGAAGACAACAGGTGCTAAAACACCTCCCACTAGGTTTTCCCGTAATTACTGGTTCCAACAAATGACTTATGCTTGGGTATTAAAACAGCAAGGAATAGACATTCGTTATTTAAAACTAGTTTATATTACTCAGAATGAAACAGGACGAGTAAGTGACAAAACAGGAAAACCTTTAAAGGATTATCCTTCACAAGTATCTGTAGTAACTGAAGAAGTTACACAAGATAGCTTAGACCTTATTGGGTCTTGTCTGCAGCTTGTCGCAGAGTCAGTGCAAACTTGGAATGACAACCCAGAATTGCGCCATCTTCTGGCACAAGACTTACGTCTTAAGCCTAAACCAAAACCGATTACATTTAACAAGGAGTAATTATGTCAGTAAAACTACTAATTTCCGCCGAGGCTAACTCAGGTAAGACTACTCTTACTAAAAACCTGGAAAATTCCCTGGTAGTTAGTCACGACGGTAAACGTTATCCTTTTCCTGTTCCTCACGTAATGGTACCTACGTTTGATTCAGTAAAAGAGCTACTTGATCTTACAGTAGAAAAGATTGAAGCGTACAACAGTAAATTCAACGCTTATCCAGATACTATTGTTTTTGATTCAGTATCAAAAATCTTTGATACTATTCATGCTAACTGCAATGAAAAGTACAAAGGTTTTCAAATCTATAGTGAGCTTGACAAAGAAGTTGTAGCTTTTACAAGCTTTATCGAAAACTCACTAGTTGCTAGCAATATGAACGTAGTACTTATCTCACATGCTTTGTATGACGCTGATACAGCTAAATACAATCTAGTGGGTAAAGGTTCATTTGCAAAACGTGGTGGCTTTTTAGCCGAGGTTGATGAAGCAGTGTTTATCGAAGTTAAGAGCAATAAGCGTATCTTACACTTCCGTTCTGCTAAACATCCTGCACGTTCACTACAAGAAGATTTGCCAGAAAATATGCCTATTGAAGAGTTTAATCTTCAAGATCATATTAATTTGTTGGCAGGAAACGCAAGCGCGGTTGATGAATTTGCGCTTTAACATTAACTTATTATTAACACAAGGAATATAATTATGAAACTAGTTGTATCTAAAACAGCAGAAGCTATTAAAGATTCTGGCACTGGTGGCGGCGGTCTTATTAACCGTTCAGGTATTTATGACGTAAAAATTAATTACGTTCAAGTATCTGAAAGCAAAAATGGTGCTTATCAGCTTAACTTTAACGTAAACCACAACGGCATGGATCAAACTATTTGGGGTCCATACTTGACATCAAAAGAAGGTAAAGTGAATGAAATCACTCAAAACCTTCTTAACCGTCTATGTATCATTGCCGGTATGGATGATGGTCAAGAGATTGAAACAGAAGAAGCAGAGTTTCCTGTTGGCCGCGAACAAAAAATGATGGCAATGCAGGTTATTCCTGAGTTGTCTGATCTTTCCGTTAAAATGCGTATTCAAATGGAATACGGTCTTTGGGATAACAATATCCAAGAGCGTAAAAACATTAAAGCTTTTTACCGTGAAGATGGCGCTACAGCCGCAGAAGCGGAATCTGGCGAAAACATTGGTCGTCGTCTAGCTATTGACGAAGAAAAGTACGCAACTAACGTTACTTACAACGACGGTTTGACAGAAGCTGATGTACAAGAATGGATTCAGTCTCGCATTAAAGGTAATGCTTCTGCTACTGCAGAAAAGCCAGCACCTACCTCTAAGCCTACAGCTAAGCGCCCATTGTTTGGTAAATAAGAGGTATTGTTATGACTGTTACAGTTAACGATATCGTGCTAAGCCAGTTATGCGATGAGTTTGACTACCACATTCCAAGTATTGTAGACGCTATTAAACAGCGTTACCCTGACTATTTTGTAAGACCTGGAAGAATAGGTAAAAGAATTAATAGTCTTAGAGAAAGGGGATTATTACCTCTTGACTCTGGTAACTATGTTAGCAGCGGTGAAGTACTTAAAGGTTCTTCTACTCTTTACGACGAAGAAGGTAATATTAAACTTCAATGGGTAAAAACAGATGTTGAGAAAGCAAATCAATTAGACGCTATTAAAGAACTAGTTGAAGAGTTGTCTCAACAACTGCCAGTGTTTGATAAAAAGCCTTATGAAAAATCCTACGCCAGTAGTGATTTAATGGCAGTTTATCCACTTGGAGACCCACACATTGGTATGAAAGCCTACAAAGACGAAGCAGGAGATGATTGGGATCTTATAAAAGCTCAAGAAGCTTTCTGTGGAGTTTTTGATAGACTAGTAAAAACAGCTCCTAACTGTCAAAAAGCCGTTATCGTTAACTTAGGCGATTACTTTCATAGAGACAATGTAGCAGGTGTAACAGAAAGACATAGACATGTTTTAGACACTGACGGTAACTACATGATGATGGTAGATACCGGCCTTAAAATCATGATTCAAATGATTAATTCTGCTTTAGAGCATCATGAATCTGTTCAAGTTATTAATATGCTTGGTAATCATGACGACACAGGCGCAATGTTTTTACAAGCTGCTTTAAAACATATGTACCAAAATGAACCTAGGGTTGATGTTGGTTGTACAAGTTCCGTATTTCAATATTTTGAACACGGTAAATGTTTTTTTGGTGTCCACCATGGACACACCTGCAAGTCTGACAAACTACCTTTAGTTATGGCTACGGATAAACCCAAAGAATGGGGGTATGCTGACCATCGTTATTGGTTAACAGGACACATTCATCATGATACTCGCAAAGAGTATTCAGGATGCACTGTAGAAAGTTTTCGGACTATTGCTGCTAAAGATGCGTATGCATATGCTGGCGGCTATAGATCAGGTCAAGACAGTAAAGCACTTGTTATCCATAAAGATTATGGTGAAGTAGAAAGACATACCATAAATGTTGCTCAAGTACTTCGTTGAGTAAATAACTAGTTACCCTGAGGGGTACTTATTATGTAAAGAATCATATGAACTTAACAAAAGAACAACAAATCGTAGTAGACTACGCAAAACAGGCTACTTCTAATGAATTAATCTTAATTGATTCTGTAGCCGGTAGTGGTAAAACAACTCTACTAAAAGCAATTGCCGAAGAACTAGGCGCTAGTCCAGGCCTATATTTAGCTTACAACAAAGCAATTGCTACAGAGTCTAGTAAAAAGTTTCCTAAAAACATTGATTGCAGGACAACACATTCTCTAGCTTATCGAGCAGTTGTTATACCTCTAAAACTAAAAGTTGGTTTTTTTGGTCCAAAACAAGTAGACGACAGAATTCCTTACAAAGACAAACATTTATTGTCTGAAGACATTAGGGAATTCTGTTTGTCTCGTTTTTTGGAGTATGAAGACTACGCAGAAGAATACGGACGCACTAATACTGAACTAGCTAATAAGTATCTAACTTTTATGGCTACAGGAGTTATTGAATGTTCTCATGACTTCTATCTAAAAATGTTCCATAAGATGCTTGTTCAAAATAAAATCAATCAAACACCTTACAATCTAATTATGCTAGATGAAGCAGGTGACTTAAATGAAGTTACCTTAGAAATATTTAAGCATTTGACAGGTAGAATAAAAGTTGCTGTAGGTGATCCGCATCAAAACATTTATACTTTTAACTACACTATAAACTGCTTTGAACAACTAGCAGGACAAGGCACTACGTTTAAACTTTCTAAGTCTTTTCGTGTGCCTGATTATATTGCAGAGCCAATCGAAAGATTTTGTAAAAAATATCTTAATCCTGATATGCAGTTTAAAGGTATCTCAGAAAATATACCTAACACTGTTAAAACTAGGGGTTACATCTCTCGTACTAACGCCGGGCTTATCAGTAAAATTATTGAGCTAAACCAAGAACGTACTCCTTACGGCTTGGTCCGCAAAGCTCAAGAAATTTTTAAATTACCTCTTATGATAGCTGGCCTAAAATATCAAGGTAAAATTTATGATCCTGCATACAAACATATTCAGGATGATGTTGATGATTGGTATGAAAATAAAGATAACTTAAGAGTTAGTTACAATAGTGTACTCTTGTACCTAAGAAGTAAATATGATGATGACTTAGGACTAAAACAAGCCGTAAACTTAGTAATTAAATACGGTAAACCCGGAATATTTTCAGCTTATGCAGAAGCTAAAAAGCATGAAAATACAAAACAAGACTTTATGCTACTAACTGCTCATTCATCTAAGGGCTTGGAGTTTGATGAAGTAATACTTGCAACAGACATGAATAATTCTGTTGATGTAGTTTTACAAAACCTAAACGACATTCCCGACTATGAAATTAATATAGCAGAAAAAGAATCTTTAAATCTTTACTACGTCGCTTGTACTCGTGCTTTGGTTAGACTTAGGAACGCATCTCACTTAATAGGAGTTTAAAATGCAAGTAAAACACAGTATCGATGTACAATATCAAAGTACAAATGACCCAGAAACCGCTAAGGTTTGGCTAAATAGCTTACCTCAAGTATTTTCTGCTGACTTCGAGACTGCTGTTTCTTACACAGACGAAGAGATTAAAGAAGCTAAAGAAAAAATGGTAGACAATACCTTACCTAAAAAGGAACAAATTGTATACCAAGCAATAGCAAATGCCTCAGCTTTAGGCCACCCATCACATTGTACAATTACTCATTGCAGTATTGCTTACAGTGAAAAAGACGCTTACGTTTTTATTATTGATACTCAATCTATGGCTGATGTAGTGCTAGACTTTCTAGTTGAAACAGATAAGACACAAGTGTGGCATAACTATGCTTACGACGGTAGATTTTTACGTTATTACACTTTTAAAGATGCTAAAAACGTAGAAGATACACAAATATTCGCAAAAACACTTGTAAACCATGTTGAAGTATTTAAAGCCCGTACAGGTCTAAAAGACCTTGCAGGCCACTGGTACGGTGACTGGGGTATATCTGCAGATAACTTTACCATTAAACAACAGTATGACGAACATGTAATTAAATATGCTGCAATAGATGCATGTGCAACTTACAAACTTTGGACATACTTAAATGAGTTTATACAATAATTAAAGGAATTATTATGTACAGCCCACATGATCAATTGCCCGCACCGGAGCCTCAAACTATTGAGTATCCACTAGGGCATTTCTATCAGAATACTGCTAGATATTTGATCAAAGATACTGTACGAATTATGGATAATGGTCTTAATATTGATATAGACAAAGTTATCAAACTAGAAGAAACTCTTGCGGAACAATTGGCTGAAGTTGAAAAAGAACTAGCTGAAAATCCGCTCATTAAGAAATATTTAGAATTGCGTTACGAATCTGAAATTAAACAATATGTTGAAGATCGTAAATCAAAACTTCGTGATTCTGAGTATTACTTAGTACCCTTTAAACCTAACGATATGAACCATAGAAGTTATTTTATGGAAGAATACGCTAAGGAAAAAGGGTGGGGTATTCCTGAAGAAAAACTCCCAACCGGAGTAAGTAAATGGCCTGTAAGTTTAGTTAAAAAATATGCTAAAACTAACAGACTACTTCAGATGTTACTAGACGGTACTATACCGGCTAATACGCCTACAATTAGTAAAGCCATGAACAGGCTTGCTAATGATAAAGCTAACCTGTACAACGATAAATATCTTGAACAAGTTAAACAGCCGACAGTACCTTATCCTAAGTTTAACCCAGGATCTTCCAAGCAAAAACAAGAATTGTTTGAAATGCTTGGTATTGAGTCAGAAGAAACATCTAAAGAAACAGGACTACCAAAATGGGATAGAACCCAAGTAGAACGTGTTAATAAAGAAACAGATGATGAAAATGTAAAACATTTTACTCAATGTTTCATCGATTACTCTTTTGCTGCAATTATTAAAAATAACTTCATTGAAGCTTTTTACAATTACAGCGTAGATGGTCGATTATACGGACAGTACAAACTCTTAGGAGCTAAGTCCGGACGTTTTACAAGTTCTAACCCAAACATGCTTAATGCGCCATCAACAGGATCTAGGTTCGCTAAACCTGTTAAAAAGTGTTTTACTGCTCCCCCAGGCAGTATCATACTTACCGCGGATTACAGTGCTCTAGAAGATAGAGTTATTGCGTCTTTATCTCGTGACACCAACAAGTGTGACATATTCCTAAAAGATTTGGATGGTCACTCTCTAAATGCGTTGGGTTACTTTAAAGACAAAATTAAAACTTTTATGCCTCTCACAGGAGATACTCCTACGGACGCATCTAACTTCAAAAAACTGGTAGATGAAGGTAATGCACAAGCCAGCAAATTACGACAGGAGTCTAAAGGACCAACCTTCGGATTAGCTTATGGCGCATTTCCACCAAAAATTGCTAAGACTTTGAAAATATCTATTGACGAAGCCCAAAGCATTTTTGATAATTACCACAATGTACTGTACCCTGGTATAACAGATTACAGAGAAAACTATGTTTTACCTGAAGCTAACACTAAAGGTGAAATTCACCTAGGTTTAGGGTTTACCCTAAAAACTGATGATGCTGATAGAGATATCAGAACATTAGCAAATGCTACTTGTCAATTTTGGTCAATCTTAACTGCATTGACAATTAACAAAATGCATCAGTTAATAGACGAGAACCAATTGGAACACGATGTAAAAGTCATCTCAACTATTTACGATTCAATATACTTAGAAGTTAAAGAAGATCCTACTATTATTAAGTGGGTAAACGATAACTTAATTAAAAGTATGCTTGTAGACTTTATGGAAAATCAAACTATTTCTAATGAAGCTGAAAGCGATATTGGATACAACTGGGCTGACATGGTAACAATACCTAATAATGCATCCATTAAGCAAATACAAGAAGCTTTGGCTAAGCTAAAGCATCTTTAAGGGCGAGGTTTCCCTCTTTTCCTAAAGCCTTTCCGGTGGGGTGCCCACTAATCACCGGACCTTATTTTTAAGCTTTAATTTTATGTCCTTAAATGGTATAATTAACAATCATTAACCTTAGGAAATCTATAATGGAAAAATCATCCCAGATTGAGCAGATGCTAGGTACTTTCGTCACTGATATGCTTTTTTACGTAAACCAGTTACATCTTACTCATTGGCTTACTTTAAAAAATCATCACCATGTTATTGTCGGTGAACTATACGAAGAGCTTCAATCTGAACTAGATGAACTTGCTGAGCAGTTTTTAGGGGCTTCTTTACCTGGTATGAAACCAGAAGCTGCTTTGTACCTACAAAAAGGTGTTAAGACTCCTCACAGATATAGAATTGTTAAAACAGAAGAGCAGATTATTGCGTTGGTTGAAGAAATTACAGCTTACGCTAATGAAGCTTTAGTAGCTGTAGAAAATGATTCAACTTATTCGTTTATGAGAGATTCTATTATGGATATTATTGCTGTACTCCACAGCTCTAAATATCAAATTACTCAAGAATAATTTCAGCTAATCCAAAGGAACCGCCTTTGGGCGGTTTTTTTAGCTCTATCTTTTGGTATTTAATTATGAATAGTATTGAACTACCCATATACTGGACTCAACACTACAAAACTAAAAAAGATAAAACAATTCTTGTAGGAATGAACTGGTATCGTAATGCTCATTATTATAGCAAAAATGCTATGAAAAAAGACTTTCACGAACTAGTCCATAAACAAGTAGGAAATGTTCAATACACCGGACAATTTAAACTAGAATTGTCTATTTACTATAAAAACCCTACCTGCGATGGGGCTAATATCGCAGCACTAATAGAAAAATTTACGCTTGACGCGTTACAGGATTCACAAGTTATTGTAAATGATAACGTGAATTATCATAAGGGTAGCTCTTGGAAAATAATCGCACAAGATAAAGATAATCCAAGATGTCTAGTAAAAATAACTACAATTGACGAGTAGTGCTATGCTTACCAGCCAACAGATTTGGGCTTTAGATGCTAAAGACCCTTTTATGGTTTTAATACGCCAAAGTTATTTTAATTCTACAGGCCGCTATAGCTCAGATGATGAAATAAAACTTTGGTATACTGGTTACCACCCAGCAGCAGATTACTCTAAAGATAAAAGGAAAAAATAAGTGCTTGATTTTGCAAAAGAATTATTGAAAAAACATTACTGCAAACCAAATGAATCTATTTCTGAAGCTTTTAAACGTGCTAGTGATTGCTATGGTACTGACGTCATGCACAGCGAACGACTTCAAGACTACCTTAAAAAAGAGTGGTTTATGTACAGTTCGCCAATCCTTAGTAACGCCCCTGCCCCAGGAGAAACCCCTAAGGGTTTGCCTATTAGTTGCTTTTTAACTTATGTACCTGATTCTATTGACGGCCTATGTAAACATACCACAGAAGAGCGTTGGTTATCCGTCAAAGGAGGCGGCGTAGGGGGCCACTGGAGCGACGTTCGGGCTATTTCTGATAAGACACCAGGGGTTAATGGTTTTCTCCATACAGTAGACGCTGACATGGTTGCATATCGTCAAGGTAAAACTCGTCGTGGCAGCTATGCAGCATACTTGAATATTGATCACCCAGAAATTGTTGAGTTCATCAAAATGCGTACTCCAACAGGTGATCTAAACCGTAAAAATCTAAATTTGCACCATGGCGTAAACATTACTGATGCCTTTATTGAAGCCGTAAATGAAGATTTAGAGTGGTCACTTATTGATCCACATAGTAAAGAAGTAGTTGAAACCATGCGAGCTCGTAAATTGTGGGAAGAAATTCTTACAACTAGGTTCCGTACAGGCGAGCCGTACATCAACTATCTTGATGAAGCTAATCGTCAAATGCATCCAGCACTACAAGAGCTGGAGCTAAAGATTAACGGCAGCAATCTTTGTAACGAAATTCACTTACCAACAAATGAAGATCGTTCAGCAGTATGTTGCTTGTCTTCTGTAAACTTAGCTAAATTTGACGAATGGCGTGAAGACCCTAATTTTATT
>Ga0213864_10000917_pt1 | contig 13392 bp, 24 predicted proteins | sample PICome_5_FD_160078 | JGI IMG/M metagenome (GOLD analysis project Ga0213864, IMG submission 160078) | Coastal seawater microbial communities near Pivers Island, North Carolina, United States - PICO247 | ecosystem: Environmental > Aquatic > Marine > Coastal | place: USA: North Carolina... | reverse complement strand
GTCTTTATGTCGGGGAAAAGACGATTACCCAATTTCACGCGACCTGTGTTTGGATTGTAGTACCCCTCGTATCCATTAAACACAGCTTTGTGAACTTCACCCATTTAAAAAATAACAGATATTTTTAATCAGGCGAAGGATGACACTCTCAATTATTATGGGCAACATGTTCTCAGGTAAGACATCTGAATTGATTCGGAGACTTAAACGTCTCAAGGTCATTGGCAAGAAAATCATGGTCGTCAATTCTGCAAAGGATACTCGTTCCCCAGATGAAGTTCTCAAGACCCACGACAATGTCAAGTTCGATTGTCACAAAGTCTACAATCTCTATGATCTCCTGGATAAGCCTGGCTTTGAGGATGCTGAGATCATCGCGATCGATGAGGCACAATTCTTCCCCAACCTGAAGAAGTTTGTAGAAGCCTGTCTAGAAAATGGGAAAGATGTTATCTTGGCAGGTCTAGACGGTGATGCGTTTCAGAGGAAGTGGGGAGAAATCTTAGACTGCATTCCCCTAGCGAGCGAAGTGACAAAGCTTTCGGCACTCTGTAAGTACTGCAGACATGGGAATCCCGGTCCATTCACTAAGAGAATTGTGGATGACACGACCCTCGAACTCATTGGTGGAAGTGATATGTATGTCGCAGTGTGTCAGAAACATCTATGAACATCTAAAATCAAAACAACCCTCCTGTCTTGACCTGTTTTTGTGACTTCATGATACCTTGCATGATCAAATAAAAAGTCTTCACCTTCACGGTGTTGATGTCTCCCCCTTTCAGTATAAAGTGTGCAGTCTCCACCACCCTCTATAGTGAGATGATATCTGAGTAGCAAATTTGTTTCAGCGCGGTGTGGTGGTATGACCATCGGTCCCTCTATCACCGCGAATAACGCAGTCTCCTTATGGATACATGGAATTTGATCGATGAGATTTTTTAGCTTTGGAAAGTCTTCAGCCTTGTAAAAGTAGTAGTTGTCATTCTTGTCGAACCATGGATCAGCTTCATGGAAGAGGTGTTTCTTAGCCACCTTTGAAACTTCTTGAAACTCTTCACGAATCTTGTCGTAGTGTGCCTTCACCAACCAAAGTCCTGGATGATCATCCACAGAATATTGAGATGACCAATTTAAGATGTCTATCACCGTGTTTCGCATGCCGACGAGAGGGCGCCTCGGATTCGTAAAGTACAGGCGATCTATAGGTGCCTTCATATAATCGTGGAGTACCAGTAACAAAGGGACAAACAACAAGGGCCACATTATTTTCTCGGTAGATAATAAAAATGCCAGGTTACGGCAAGCGAATGGAAAAGTATGCCCCCGAGCCCACCGAGGAGGTCGAGACTATCGAGAAGCGCTTCGTCATGCCCAAGGTGACCCTCGTTCAGATTGTGCTCCTCCTCATCATCATCGCCTACGTGTGGTCTGCTCGTAAGATGAACGGTGTTGTCGTGGGTACCCTCGCCCTCACCATCGCTCTCCTCCACATGTATGATCACCTCTATCTCATCCGTCGTGGTCCCGAGCGATCGCTTTTCTTCCCCAAGAAGGAGAAGTACGGCTGCATGGCGTGCAAAAATTAAATACTCGTAAAATATAAGTATGCGCGTCAAGATTGTGAAGAGCCCCGACCGCAAAAAGAAGTTCAGGGCAATCTTAGAAGACGGCAGGACTGTTGATTTTGGTGCCAGTGGTTATTCAGACTACACCAAACACAAGAATCCTTCTCGTATGCGTTCCTATGTACTCAGGCATGGTGGTCGAGTTCCTAAGCGCATAATAGCTGAGCGTGATCCCAGACGAATCCATGAGATGATGCTCGATGTGACGTCTAGTGACAAAGAAGATTGGAAGAAGAGTGGTATCGACGGGGCTGGTTTTTGGTCCCGTTGGTACCTCTGGGGTCATCCAACCTTTGAGGGTGCGAAGAAGATCATAACTACAAAGTTCGGTTTAAAGTTCGTTTGAGATTTTCGAATCTTTCATAGAAGCGTAACATAGTTTCCAGGCGTTCGTAGAGTTCCTCTCCAAGATACTCCTTTACGAATTCCTCCACGTGTTCATCTTCATCGAATGTTCTCAATGTTTTAGCATAGTGTTTTAGGATTTTATAAGCTTCATCATCATCGTCCCATTTTATGAGGATTTTCTTCACATCATCGAGTCTAAGATCTTCTATCGTTGCATGTGCGATACAATCACCCGTGACTTTCATGAGTCTGTTCGCAGTTTCATCACCAATGTAAGACTTGATGACATCTTCTGCCGATCGAAAACCTTTCAAAGTTAGAATTTCATCTTCAGCTTGTATATTCATGTCATCTAGGGCTTTGACAAATTTTGACATGATCGATCGAGCATTCTTCACATTGTCACATGTAGGTACCCACTCTTCCGAAATTTTCTCGAGTTCTTTGAGGTGACACCTTTTCTCAAAGTATGGTCCAGTCTTTGGGAAAAAGCTGAGAATATACGACAACATTCGATTTACTTATTGAGTCCTCTCTTTTTTAAAGTGTTTTTCAGTTCAGCCAACATTTTAGCACGAGCATTTCCACCGGGTGGGGGTGGTGGAGCTTGGGGTGGAGGTGGAGGTGGAGGTGGGGGTGGAACACGGGCTGCTGGTTGGGGAGTCTGACCAGTGGGAAGAACAACTGTTCTACATATACGGATCACCTTCTGGGCATTCTTTACACTATTTTCAAAATTCATGGTAATCTTGGCACGAAGTTCCTTAGCTGAAAGTGGCACGCGCTTACCTTTCACGGTTTTGGTCACACGAAGACCCAACTTTTTAGCTTTATCTTTTAGATCTTTGTATTGCATTTACTAATAGCTAAGAAAATCCTCGAACGTCACTAGATCTCGGTCATCAATGAGAAGAGCAATCTTCGTATCTTCTTCACTCAGGTCTGTGAGAGGAACAGAAGCCTCCCAATACACGCGTTGCAGGTAGATGTCATAGTTGTCCATACACGTGAGAAAGGTTGAGAGTTCCTCGTCAGACATTTGATCAATCTTGGTGTTAAACTTTTGGGGAGAAAACCAGTATCGAGCGCCATCTTTCACGAGAAAGTTGTCTCTGATGAAGATGTCACAGGGATCTTGAGCATCCATACCGATATCATCGGCGAGGTGAGAACACGCCATGAGGGTATGGAAACCCCCACTGATCTTCTTGAGAAACTCCTTCTTGGTGGTCATGATGCTCATTTTTTTACTTACTTTTCATGAACAGTTAAACGACTTAGGTTTTAAAAACGCAAAAAATCATAATATGTTTTGATCTCCCCATCATTGATGAGTTTGATATAGTCTCTCTCGATCTTCGTGAGTAGTAGGGGATTAGGAGAACTCAATGTATAAGAACGATCTATATTTATACCGAGTGAATCAAAGTATGTGAGAAGAGTAAATAAAAAATCATCATTCAACATGTCTAGAGCTATTCTAAACTTTCCAATAGAAAACTCATATGTTCCATCTCGATTTTGATTAAACAATTGTTTTTTTATAAACTTTTCGATATCATTTTGAGGATCTTCACCAATTCGCTTTGTATGTTGTGTATAGTCCATTAAATCATGCACCCCATGTGCAAGTTTTTTTATGAATGCACTTTTGTCATCATCCATACTTATTAAAACTCAAGAAAATCTACAAAGCTTGAGATTTCCCCTTCATCGATCATCCTGACATATTCTTTCTCAATGTCCGTGAGCTCATAGCTCTTGAAGCACATATGATCTAGAGCAACCTGAATAGGTGTCCATGGTTCCTCGTCCCTTTCGCGGGTGAAGAAGAGAATAATCGATTCAAAGAAACCTACTTTTGGTGGTTCAATCGCCTCAATGTTGTCGATATATTCCAATACATCCTTGAGTACCTGGTGATCCATCTTATCTACAAACTTTTGAAACTTTTCGACAGAAACCTGACCACCTTCGATGAAATGAAACTTCATGTAAAACTCTGTGGGTGAGCCAGCATTCATGGAGATCCTCGGAGCTTGAATGTGCATTACATATGAAAGACCTGGAGCCATCTTTTTTAGGAAAGACTTCTTGTAGTTCATGACGGAGATGTTCGACCCACTGAAACGCTTGGAGATGCGTCGCAGAAAGTTCATGATGATGATGTGTAGCATACTGACTTAATTTTTAAGTTTATAAAACTAACTTAGGGAGATGATCTCAGTTCTAGTCATGACTGATTTAGAAAAACTTGTGAGAGAAGTTCTCCTACCACGCATAGTACAACTCGAGATTGAAGTCGCTTCACTTCGAAAACACACGTGGCCGTATGTACAGGCACAGAGGGAACATAATCAACTCGACGACATCGAGGCTAAGAGGGACTTCATCAGAAGTCTCGATGACGATACCATAAAAGAGTTGTTAAATCTCAAGGCTAAAATATCGGAAAATTCCGGTCTTCAAAAGCGGGAATACGACCATCTGAAAAATCACTTCTGTTAAAAAAAGTCGTCTGTTCGGTACATCTTCACATCGAATGAACCAGTCTTGCCTGTAACCGTGACTGTTTCATTTCCATAAAGTTCTTGACAACCAATATCATCTATACAATCGCGGCCATCATGAGTCACGGGAATGGGATATAGGTTCTCTCCACCTGTGGTGGTATAGTAGTGGTAGCGATCACGACGACCACGCACTTCCTTACCATAGAGAGGAAGGGTCTCACCGTCTCCACCCACGAGAATACCCATCTGTTGCATATGACCAGGCTTATACTGCTTGATGGGAGGACCCCTGAACTCGGGTTCGCGTCTGATCTCCTGAGTGCGTATGGGTCGAGGGGGTGGCACCATGACAGGGACTTCCACGGGAATCTCGACAACCTGGGGATTATACCACATATATCCTATGACGATTAACAATACGACAAGAGCCGTCCATAAAAGTCTGGTTTTTGTCTTATTCTTCATTTATTATAGTTAAGGAAAATCTTTCACTTAAAGACATGAAGATTTTGGCAATCGACATCGGATATCATAATATGGGTCTTGTTCTCGCGGAGTCTGCTGCAGGTCCAAAGATTGAAGTCGAGTATGTAAAGAAAGTTAGTCTCGAAGACTATAAATATCTCAAGTCAAATGACATGGTCGACTTGGTTCCTTTATTTGTTGAAGATCATCAGGCAGTATTTGATGCAGCTGATAAAATCCTTATAGAGAGACAACCACCAGGGGGTTTTACAAATATCGAAATACTTTTGCACTACATGTTCAAAGATAAGGTTTCTTTAATTTCACCTGTGAGCATGCATACACATTTTGGTATGAGACACCTGGACTATGACCAGAGAAAGGAGCGAACAGTATCGATCGCTGAAAAATATATTGTCGGGGAAATTCCATATGAGAGGAAACATGATATCGCAGATGCGCTATGTATGATTGTGTATTACAATTTTCGAAATACTGTTCACTTCTTTGACAAGTTTAAATTTTTTGCCAATGTATAATAAATGCCAACTGCTAAGCAGATCCAGAACGCCAAGAAAAAATTAAAGATGACACCCAAGCCAACCGGAAACAGACCCAAACTCCCCAATCGCCTCACCTATATTGTGATCGCCGCCGATCCCAAGATCAAGAGAGATCGGGAATTTCTGAAGTCTGTTCGTGAGTATATGAGGAACTCTCCTTCCGCAAAATAGACAGTGCGTTGGCCGTACTCTCGAACATGTCATAAATATCATTTGGATTCCGTCGCTTGATGGCTGCACGGAGAGTCTCCAAGTTAAAATCAAACGATTCACATTTCTTTTTAGCTTGGTCCTCCAATTCGCGATGCTTCGCTTCAATTTTAGCGAGTTTGTTATCAATGTCTTTGATTGCCGTCTCCATAGTTTCATCTAACTTAACGATCTCAGCCTCGTAGTACTCTTTCTGCCTCTTCAAGATCTCCATCTTTAGCTCAGATGTCGTGCGATCAATTTGAGAATTGATGCGATCGAGCTTCTCTTCGAGGTACTCCAGGTTAGAAATGTAGGATTGCTTGTAAGCATCCTTGACAGTGTTGAGGCGGGCAATCTCGCTGAGGAATTTAACGTCCATTGTAGTTTAGTTTGACTTTTTACCTTTAATCAATTTACTTAGGTCTTCAACGAACATGTCAAAATGCCCCAACCTATATTGAACAAAAGACCACAACAAAAAGAAGACTGTTTTTGTTAGTCGATTGATGTCATTCTCTTCCATTTTGTATATAGGACCAACTACACGCCCCATGAAAGTTTCATCTTTGTTTTTTCCAGTGATGTACATCTCAGCTTGTGTGAGAGCACATGTATCATCATTCACAGACCAATGATAAAAGATAAACGGGATGACCATCGAATAAAACTCGAGTTGTCTACGATCATTTGTGAATGGAACTATGAGTATCCACAAGAGAAAAATCAGATGAATGAGGAATATTATGTTCATCTATTATAAGATGTCCGAAGAAATTAATATGGAAGAAACATGGAACGAGTATCACGAGAATGTCTTACGTCAATGGGGTGAGGCTTCTGCGTGCTACCGTTACATGCACCACAGGTCGTTCCTGATGTACAAGCGAATGAGTCTGCGTTTTAATTTACCTGTCATTGTACTTTCGACCATCACGGGAACGGCGAACTTTGCTCAGAATACATTACCCGAGAGTATAAGAGGTTCTGCCCCAGCTATCATCGGTGGTATGAATCTCATTGCTGGTCTCATTGCGACGATCATGCAGTTCCTCAAGGTGAATGAGTTGATGGAGAATCATCGTACAGCCGCATTGGGTCATGGAAGTCTCTCAAGAAACATTCGCCTTCAGCTGGCTTTACCCCGCGAGGAGAGGAAGAAGGAAGGTCTCAAGTTTGTTGAAGAGTGCAAGTCTATTTACGATAGTCTTTTGGAGCAGTCCCCTCCCATTCCTAAGGCAATTCTCATGAACTTTGAGAAAGAATATCCCATTGATGGTGTATTCACAAAACCCGAAATACTTAATGTGCGTCCCATACCACCTCTGAAATTACCAAAGACGGTGGAACCCATACGAGCTATCACCAAAGACACGCCATTCGAGAGGGTAGGTGAATACCTATCACCTAAGGAAGAGGAGGAGTACGAGGAAGTGGAGGAAGAGGAAGTGGAAGAGGAAGAAGTGACAGACGTCGAACAAGGTACACCAAAAGAATAAACATAATAAGATTAGTCAAAACTGTGCATAGCACGTATGGTACAATTTTCCTTTTTAAAGGTTCTACGATACGTTTATGAAGTGCGTCATTCTCGAGCACCAAATCTATGGCCTGATTAGTAAGATCGTCGATGGATTCCTTCATTAAGATAGTTGAGCAAAAAAAACAACCAACTGTGGCGACAATTCACACGAAGCAGATTAATCTTATTCGTGACTATATCCAAAAAAGGAAAAATGTGTTTATTTGTGGTGCCCCAGGTGTAGGAAAGAGTTACATTCTCAAGGCGGTTCTCGAAGACACGAGTCATGTCGAATTACAACCCGAACATCTTAAGAGTAAATCACCATTTTTACCCTTTATAAAAACATCAAAGAAAAACGTGTTTATCGAAGACTATGACCCCATATACAAACCAATCATAGAACGTGTATCAGATGGTGATAATATATCAAGGGGCTCTCTCATTGTGACTACTACAAATATGTGTATGTATCCCAATTTCGAAACAGTTTTTATACCCAAACATAAACCCGAAGTTTTGATGACTCTCACTGAGCAATCTGGATCAAAGGTTCATGATGCGGCTGTTCGATCACATGGAAATATTCGAAACTTCTTCACATATTTAGATGGATACGACGAAATGGATAATTTTCAAACACCAAAAGAATTTATAGCGGGTATTCTTTCTGAATCTGGACCTTTACAAATTTATGACAGTGTTTCAGAACATGGACACATGTGGGACATCTTCCAAGAAAATTACCTGGACTCGAAGGGTGTTGATGTGACGAAAGCTGCAGAGGCATTTTCCGAAGCTGACATGTATGATAATCATATGTATTCAGATGGAGAATGGAACCTCATGCCATATTTTGTACTCAATTCGCTCACAATACCAAAATCAGCTCTTGGAGAGCCCCTTCAGAAGGATAAAATTAGACCTGGAAGTTGTTGGACAAAGTTTGGAAACTATAAAATGAGAAAACAAAAATACGAGGAAATTCGCAAAAAATCTAGGATGGGGTTAGGTGTTGAAGAATTGTGCCTATTAAAGAAATATGCAGAAAATGGAGACTTAGAACCCCTCATGAACTACAAAATTACTCCACAAGACTTTGATGTCATCAATCATCTCGCGGTTGGAAATGGCTTAAAATCGAGAGACGTCACAAAGGTAAAGAAAGCACTCAAAGATGCCTACGGAAGAGGAAGAGGAGATTGAATGTGTAAAGGTTGTTGGTAATGAGATTCTCTTTTATGGTGACATAGATCGTGAGAATGCCCTTGATTTTGTCGAAAAGTTCAAGAAACTCGAGATTGATCTCCTTAAAAAGATGGCCGAGCTCGTTGGTTACGAACCACAAATACGTGTTCATATCATGAGTGACGGTGGAGATATATTTTCTGGTCTGAATATGATGAATGTTCTCGAACGTTCGAGGGTCAAGGTCGTGACGATCGCCCAAGGAACTTGTTGTAGTGCGGCAACTTTCGTGTTCTTGGGTGGAACAGAGCGTCGCATTGGTAGGAATGCATACCTTCTGATTCACCAACTCTCTACCGAATTTTGGGGTAATTTTCAGGAACTCAGGAACGAGATGAAGACGACTGAAAAGTTTATGAAGATGCTCAAGAAAATGTATATGTCCAAGACTAAGATTCCAGAGAAAAAGTTTAAACGCCTCATGAAGAAGGATATTTACCTCACACCCGACAAGTGTCTCAAGTATGATATCGCTCACGTCGTTGACTAATAGTAACGGCTCGATTGTACAAACCTAAAACGCACAAAACTATGAATATGATACAAAGTGTATTTAAGTTCATAGGTATTGTTGTGCTTTCTGGAGGCCTAAGTCGTTCCATTCTACCGTAATTCACAACTGGTATACCAGACATCTAATTAAAGTTGAGAATTTATTTACTCCCAGAATGGAACGCCTTATCCGCAAAGACAAGACTGGAAACGAACGTTTCATTGACATTCATGTCGAAGACCTCGGCAATGGAACCGCTGACATTGTGAAAACCACTGGCGTCGTCGGTTCTGAGAAGCTTTCTGTATCCCGCACCAATGTAAAGACGGGCTATGAGAAGGCTCTCAAGCGTGCACAGACCATGTGGAATAATGAAAAAACCAAATGTACCCAGATTCTCCCCATGTTGGCCAACAAATGGGAAGATCGCCAAAAATACATCTCCGAACCTTTTTATGTTCAACCCAAATTGGACGGTGTTCGCCTTATCGTGTCAAACAAGGGATGTTTCTCACGGACTGGGAAACCTGTTGAAGGTGTCGACCATCTTGCACGTGGTCTCAAGGATGGTGAATACCTCGATGGTGAGTGTTACGCACCCAACAAGACTTTTGAAGAAATCACGAGTATGTTCAAAATGAACCCAAAAGATCTGGAGTTTCATATCTTTGATTATTTCGACGTCAACAGACCGGAACTCACGTTCGAAGAGAGGAAGGATCGAATTACTGTCGACACATTTCTCGTCAATAGGAAATCCGAAGTTCAAGGATACCATGATCTTTTCGTCAACCAAGGTCACGAGGGTATCATGATTAGGGATGCATTGAGTACATATGAGATTGGGAAGAGGAGTAACTATCTCCTGAAACACAAGGCTTTTCAAACCGATGAATACGAGATTGTGGATGTCAAAGAAGGCACGGGTCGTGAAAAGGGTACAGCTATTTGGGTGTGCAGGGTGGGTGATCAACACTTTTCGGTCAGACCGGAGGGAACCCTCGAAGTGCGTAAAACGTTTCTCATGGAGAAGGACAAGTATATCGGCAAACAGCTCACGGTTCGATACCAAAACCTAACAGCTCTCGGTATCCCACGTTTTCCCGTTGGTGTAGCAATTAGAGATTATGAATAATATAAGAGTATAGAAATGAACCGAGTGGCCATCGATATCGATGAAGTCTTAGTCAACTTTCTTCAGCCCATGGCGAAATGGAAAAAACTGACGATCCGAAAACCCAAATATAACTACGTGTACAGACAAATCTTCGACATAAACGAAGTTGAATCACAAAAGATGGTTCAAGGGTTTTACAAATCAAAAGACTTCATGGAACTCACCCCCATAAAAGGTGCCCAAAAAGCTATGTACAAACTTCGAGGGGGTGCGAAGAAGATGTACATCGTCACGGGTCGTCAAGACACGGTGAGGGAAGAGACTGAATTGTGGATTAATCACTATTTCCCAGGTATTTTTGATGACGTCATTCTCACAAACAGCTATACACCCAACGAAGTGAAAAAGTCTGCCATCTGCCGCGCTCTAAACATTGGTCTGATCATAGATGACAATAAAAGTATATGTGACGAGTGTATCGAGGCTGGTACAGACGCTCTAAACTTCATTGGGGAAGAGGTGTATCCTTGGTGTGAAGAGAGTGAAATAAGTATAAAAGGATGGGACAAACTAGAGTTATAATGTCCCTCGGTCTCATTGGTCTCGGTTCCATCGGTGGTAACCTCGCCCTAAACATCCAGAAGTCCCACGAACTCAATGTGTGCAACCGTTCAGCTGAAAAAGTGAAAGCTATCGTCGACAAGTCTTCGAGGGTCAAAGGTTATGAAAATGTCGAAGAAATGGTCACCAATATGGATACACCTCGCACAATTATCACAGCTCTTCCACATGGTGAAACTACGGATGCGGTGGTAAAAAACTTGAGTTCAATGCTGACCGAGGGTGACACAATTGTTGATTGCTCCAACGAATTTTACAGAACGTCGAGGAATCGAGGTGCGTTCTGTCAATCCAAAGGAATTGGCTATCTTGGAACGGGTCTTTCCGGTGGTGCGGAGGGTGCTCGATTGGGTCCCGCACTCATGATTGGTGGATCTCTAAAGACGTTTGAAAAACAAGAAGATCTTTTCAAATCATTTGCCAAGAGTTACGCATACATGGGTGAGGATTATGGTGTCGGTCATTTTACAAAGATGGTACACAATGGTGTAGAGTATGGTATGCTCCAAGGCATCGCCGATGTATATGCCTATTGCAACCAAGATGGATATTACATGGGTCAGGTTCTCGAGAGGCTTGAAAATACCGACATTTATGGATACCTCACAAAGTCGGCTATTGACGTACTTCATGAATATGATTTTAACAAGATTGCTGATATCGGACACATGAATAACACAGGTTTGTGGTGTTCAGAGATTGGTCTCGAATATGGAATTCCAACTCCTACAATTAACTCTGCAGTTAATTCTAGATTTACGAGTCGTCTCATTAAAGCGATCAACACTTCTGATCATAGAAACTATGCTATTGACTTTACGGTTGCGGTAGATGCTCTTCGTTTCGTATTTGCAACTTCCCTCCTTGAAGGTTATAACCTCATGGCCACTAGACATGTCAGTGATGAAAGTATTAAGCATGCATGGTCTTCAGGTACCATCATCGAGTGTCCGATGATAGGGGGAGACTATCATAGCATTATCGAAGAAACTGCTGAAAACGCGCGAGTCATGATGATGTATTGCACGGCTGCTGGTATTCCTTGTCCAGCTATTCAGGCTGCTCTCACTCAGTATGACTTTACCCACCAGACATCCACATCCATGAAGTTTATCATGGCGCAGCGTAACTATTTCGGTCAACACGAAATGATGGAGGCATGATCCCATAGATAATCAACTTCCTTCTCTTTCAAGAAAAAGTCGCTGTTACCACATCTAATCTGTCTGAGTACATTCTCATACGCACACCAACCTAGATCGAGATTCCATTTATCGTTACCATTCATCAGAATGTATTTATCTGCTTCAACCATCTTGGCGAGATCCGCTTCCAATTTGATACCTTTGTATGTCGTAGTAATTTTGCATTCCGTAGGTGCTGTTCCGTTGTACTCCAAGTTTCTTGCAATTTGAATTATTTCTGGTGATGATGCCGCCAATTCTTTTAAGATTTCTTCACGACTTCTGAATGTATGTTTAGCGATAATTGTCGCAAACAATAGGACACAATGACTTTGATACATGTCTCCAACTATACCCACAGTATCAAAGTAATTAATCCGCTCATTCATGTCACCATTTTCATGTAACTTGATTTTGATTGATTCGAGTTTTCTTGGTGTCTGTATATGTTTCAAAACTTCTTTACCGAGATAGTGATCGTTGTACAAAACTTTTAGATTATTTTCGTTGATAAACTTTTTGATTCTTTCAAAGTCATACTTCGAATGTCCGTGTGGTTTCTCGAGAACATATGTTGCATCGACAAGTCCGAGGTAAGGCTCCACATTTTCACAAAAGTTGTGTGTAGGGATTGACATATACGCGACGACATTGGGTACATCCTTCAAGTGTTCCAGGTTTGCCACCTGCTGTCTAGAAATGGGAGTGTGAGGGCAATCCAATTTCTTGAGAGCTGGAATGATACGGGTCTTCGCCAGATGCCCCCTGGCTCCGAACACGAGGCAGTGATTCATGGCGTTTATTATTTCTTCACATTAAAATAATGTTCGCACTCCTATGCAAACCCATCGCTGTCCCACAACAAGTGGGTAATCCCGTCCTTAGGGCGAAAGATTGTCGCATCGCGTACGTGAAGCCATCTCAAGTTCAAGAGGGTGTGCTCGAACTTGAGATACTTGAAGCACCTCCGATTGTGATTGATTCTAACCTGGGGTCGACAGATTCATGATTCGACCATCCCTCGTCTTCATCATGATAACTTCATCACACTCACCACCTTTGATAACTAGGGTAGCCTCGCTACATTCGGTACCCGGTAGCTTATATCGATCACACGCAACCTGGGTTTTCATCGTGATATTCATATTTTGACTGTATCCGATGAAAGTTCTGTCCACGACACCATTCTTACCTGTAGCCTCCACCGTAGCCTTAACACAATAGGAACCAAACTGACATTGCTTCTCCTCTTCAGTCGGAGGGGGGCAATTATCTACAGAAGCCCTCGGCCGTCTTCCAAATCGCTTCCGTAGAGACGCAACTGGGTAAAACAATACTTTGGTAATAGAGGACATCTCTTACCAGAGTTTGTGATTGTTATTTTAAGTATGTTTCTCTCCCGGTGGGTTTCGATCCCACTACCTCGCGATTAACAGTCGCACGCTCTTCCGAGTGAGCTACAGGAGAATAATCCTCTCTATCCGAATCGAACGAATGACAA
>Ga0213864_10000916_pt1 | contig 13394 bp, 32 predicted proteins | sample PICome_5_FD_160078 | JGI IMG/M metagenome (GOLD analysis project Ga0213864, IMG submission 160078) | Coastal seawater microbial communities near Pivers Island, North Carolina, United States - PICO247 | ecosystem: Environmental > Aquatic > Marine > Coastal | place: USA: North Carolina... | reverse complement strand
GTACCATAGTATCCGGCTAGAATATCTTTTGTTATAGCCTCAATTGCTTGTAATTCATTCATTGTATAAATAGTTTGATCGGTTTTCTCTTGAATAAAACTCAGCCATAGCTTCATTTGCTAATTGTATACGCTCATACGTATCTTGTAAGTTTTCATCTTTCATTTGTTCGTTAATCCACTCTCTTGCTTCAGCTATATCACTACGATACACTTCACAATGTGGACGATAGTCGTCATCTTCAGGATATCTTATTAAATGCTCTGCGCGGAATCCATCTTCACCGTCTCTTTGATATATTTGAAACATTGACACCATTGTTACTTTAGATAATGGTTTTACGCTTTGCTGTAATATTTTACGCATTTTTCTTTTTAGTTTTTAAGTCATTTATCACTCTTTTCAAGCGGTGAATCTCGCTTTGGCACTTTTTCATTTGCTCTTTATTACCTGTGCCTTGGTAAAACTCATTCCATGAGTAAAGATTTTGTATTTGTTTTATGGCTTTACTTATCATTTATAATGTATTTTTTATATTTTCTGTTTAAACTTTCTTTAGTGTAACTTACGTTTAGCAAGTAATTTTGTGCTATCCAGTATGGAATATCACCTCGATCATAATCTTGCTCTATCCATTTTTCCATAACTTCTAAGTTTTTTATACACTTTTTTATGTTTTTTGTATAATAAATCTTGTCCATATTTGTAGGATTGCAAGATGCAAGCATGATCAATATAGTTGCTACTTTTTTCATTTAAAAGAATGTTTTGATAATTTCTTTTACAACAGCAACCATTGCAGGTATCCACACACATAGAAACGCTGTTGTCATTATAGTAGCGTATATTTTTAACATTTTTTCTTCGATTGCTTTGTAAGCAATAGTTTTAATAGTTTTTATCATTTTATATATTTTTAAGATTACACAATATTATTATCGATTACTTATCGTATTTATTTTGTTAAGTTTTGTATTACTTCAATCGCTAACGCATCGATCGCTTCTACATATTCATCATTAGTTTCTGTGAAGTGTAATTCTTCAAACATATAATAATCTAATTCATTATAAATTACCATCATTACTCTGTCACATACTTTGTCTATTATTTCTTCTCTGTTCATAGTACTTGAGTTAAGATTTCATAGTGATCTTCTTGTTGATCGTTAGTTAGATCGATCCACTTTGGATTACCTGAGTAATTACTTAAGTGATTCATAATTTGCTGTTCTAATTCAGCTTTTCTGATTGTTCTGTTTACTTCGTCAAATGCTCTTGACCAAGTCCAGTTTGAAGGATTATTTATATTATACATAAGCGTTATTTTTAAAAGTTAATAAATTAGTTTGGTGGCATCATATGCTCGTATTATTTATAGTCGTTAAGGTATGATGATCAACGCCGACTTGTATGCAAAAATACTATTTAATGTTGTTAAGCATTTGTAATAGCTCAAGTAAATTTTGCTCGCAATTTATTGAGATTAAGTGATTGCGAAGATAGTTATTATTTAAATGATGCTTAGTTATTGTAGTTGAAGCATGAAATAAATTTGGGTGAGTAAGTATTAAGTTAATTAATTTTTGCATAGTTAAATTGTTTATTATATTATCGACAAGCGATCGTATTTAGTTTGCACAATAGTCAATTATAATTATAGTTGACATGAGTAAAAAGAATATTAAATAAATATTATTTTCTAGTTTTCTTGTAATTTTATTTTTTGAGTATTTTGACATATTAAAAGGTGTTATTTAGTTTAGTTAAAAAAATTAGTTTAGTGGTATGGCACTTGTTTTCACAATATCTTACATAGATATTAAATATATTTATATTTAAGTGTAGTGTGACATTAGCTAGTTAGATAACTAGAGTAACTAGCTATTGTCATAGTCTACTATGTTTGAATTAAGATATTTCACTTAATTCTCTACAGAATTTTGGTACTGTATTTGAGTTAGTGTAACTTCCATATTCTTGAAAACATGGCATACTTTCGAACTTTTCTTGAAATGTTGAGTATATTTCGTCGTGATCGTAAGTGAATGTTTGATCTTTTTTGTTTGTGAAAGTGATTATTGTATTTTCACCAATTAATGATTTTCTGATTACAAATCTTTTTGTAGTTAAATTGTTAGTTGAATTTTTCATATTATTTATTTTATTTTAGTTTAACATTTATTTATTATATTATCTTTTGTTGTTCGTATTTAGTTTACAAAATTATATTTTAGTAACTTTGTAAATTGAATTGTGTATGTCAATGTCTATTTCTTCTAAGAAGTCAATAAAGTCTTGAGTTAGTTGAGGTGAGTCGTTGTATTGATAGGTTGGTTGGTCGTCGCCAGGTTGATAGATTTCGAATTGATAGTTAAAGTTTGACATATGATTTATTTTTATTTGTTTATATTATTATCTAAGTTAAGTCGTATTTAGTTTATATTAATATTGTTGATTGATAAAAGTTATTAATTGATTTGATAAATTATTAGTTAATAAAGTATGGTCGTCGATTAAATAGTTTTTAATTTTATTATTAATATATTGTTTAGTTATGTTTAAAGTTATATTTAAATTTTTAATAAATATTGTATAAGTTAAGTTGTTATAAGATTTATTATTTGAATTAAATTTTTTAAGAGTGATGTTAGTTATATTAAAGTTTGACATAGTGTTTAATTTATTTATATTATTATCGAAGTGGCATCGTATTTACTTTACAACTATATAAAACATAAACAAATGATCGGGGCCCAGGGGAAAAGGCAAACGCAAACAAAAATGATCAAAAAAAGATGGGTAGGGCCAAAAACCAAAAATCATTTTCGAAAAAAAAAATAAATGGGGAGGGTAGGGGGCAACCCAAAAATCCTAAATATCTAAATATAATAAAAATATAGTGACAATAGGTGGTTAGAATATTAGAATAACAGGCAAATGTCACACTGTTACTAGGTAAAAAAAGTGATTTACCTGTAATTAAGTAGAATTATAGACGAATATTCAAGAAAAAGACTTTTAAAAAAACAAAATTACGTAATTATGAACAAATATCAGGACAAAGAAGCGGCGATGGATGATTATTCTCATGAAAGAAAGCTGAGAATAGATGGTCGTTACGAAGCTGCTCACGGAAAGATGGCAAATGCGCGCAATGATTTCGATCATGCACATGCTTTAAAGTTAGATGCTAAAGATGATGCACATCACAGACACTCAAGAAGTAAAATTATGAAACACATGGGTTCAAGATCTTAAAAATAATTAGTTATGGCATACGGAAATAAAAATAAAGACGATATGGGTAACAAAGGTCGTGGAGGTAGAGGACCTAAACCTATGAAAGGATCAAAAAGATCTGCAGGAAAAGAAAAAAGAGCAGTAAAAAGAGTTGAAAAACTAATGAGGGAAAAGGCAAGTGATGATATGGGTAATACAGGAAGAGGGCGTAGAGGACCAAAAAAAATGAGCAGATCTGGTCTCATTAAGGTGAAGTCTAATCAATTACCAGAATCTTTTAAATCTGAACTTGTTAAAACAACAGGAGAAGCAATGGTTAAGTCATTACAAAAAATGGTAAAACCAACAGTAATGAAAGCACCTGAAGTTAAACCTATTCCAAAGTATGTGAGGAAGAAAGCTGGCGGTATGATTAAGCCAGAAGATCCAGCTCCAGTAACAAGGTATCAAGGTTCTACTCCTAAAATAGGTGGTAATAAAAAGATTGAACAAATTTCAAATGAGCAAAAATCATATGGGCAAAGAAGAAGTGAAGAACTTAGAAGTGCTCATGAAGGTTATACAGGTAGCACAACTGATAAAGGTATAGAGGCTAGATATGGTAAAGCTGCAGCTCAAAAAAAAAAGTCGTAGGTGATATAATTTCATTTGGACCATATTCAGAGGAGGGTAGTAAAAAATCAGGATCTGACTTAAATCCATATATTAGACGTACTTATAAAAAATAATAAACAATGGCAATAATATATACATATCCTAAATTAACTAACCCGCAAGGTAATGAACTAATAGTAGTTTCGGATGTAAATAATAAAAATGCAACAAGGCTTATTACAATAGCAAATATTGCATCGTTAGTACCAGGAGGTGATGGATGTGGTGCATCTATTGTTAATATAACAGATAGCGAGGGTACTCCTATATATACACCACCTGCATGTTCACCTATGATACTTACATCTTCCGATGCTAGTGTAGGTATAACTGGAATACCTGGTGGTATAGATTTATCAGCAAGTGGTATAGTACCTAATATTACATTTTCAACAACTGCTGGACCTAATGAGCCAGCTGATCCATTTTTAACGTTAGATATTGATGGCACACCTCAATTTGTGAATGTTAGAGGTAAAGACGGTATAGAAGTTATAAGATTTAGTGATAGCATAATTTCAATAGGTACTAAATGTGCTACAACTGAAGAGCGAGGTGGAATAATAATAGGTAGTGTAGTTCAAGAGGTTAGCCCTATAATTATTCCTACGGAGAATCCAGCATATTTAGCTGTACAAACAAACGAGAATTGTGAAGCTTTTATTACAATGGACTTTAACATAGTGCCATGTGCTACAGAATTTACTCGTGGTGGAATTACAGCTTTAGAAAATTCAATAGTAACTACAAGACCAAATCCAGCTGATTCTGGTGTATATTATCCTATTGAAGTATTCGGTGGAGAAGAGAGTGAGTGTGGTGCTATAGTTAGAGTACCATCTACTGAACCATATATATTACCATGTGCAGAGCCTACTGTATTAGGTGGTATAAAAGCATTAAACAATGCTGAAATACCAGTTCCACCGCCTGTAGCAGATACTGGTACATACTATCCTATTGAAACATTAACCGCTACTTCTACTCAAGCTGATGAATGTAGAGCAGTCGTTAGAATTCCTGATCAATCGCCAGTAGAAACAGAAGCTATAATAGAGCAAGTATATAATAGTACTGGTTCAATCATACTAAAAGGAACACCATTACATATAGAAGGTACTGGCCCAGGTCCTGAACTTAATCCATCTGTAGATATAGCAAATGCAACTAACCCTGCGTTAATGCCAGTAAGTGGTTTAGCAGCGGAAGACATTGGAATTGGTGCTAATGGACCTATGATAATATCAGGATTGTTAAGAGATGTAACAACAAATACTATATCTGGTGTAACAGGCGCAGGTGATGTAATATATGCATCTACAGTGGTTGGGCCATCTACACCTTGGTTAACAGGTGTTCAACCATCTACAGAAAGCAATCTTGTACAAAACGTAGGTATAGTAGCTAAATATGCAGGTGCAGGAGTAGGATCAATACAAGTATCAGCGATAGGTAGAACTAATGCTACACCTAATTTAGATGAAGGAAGTATATTCGTAGGTAACGCAGCTAATTATTCTACTGAATTACCAATTGGAGTTGATAATACAGTATTAACATCTAATGGAACAACAGCTTCATGGCAGCCAAAAGGTATGGATTTACTATTTGCCGCTAAGTTTGAGACAACATTATCAGTTACTACAAATCCACCAAGATATGCACTTCCTCATTTAGCAACTGCAAGCACGCCGTTTGAGCAAGTTGACTTTAATCCAGCAACGGGTGGAACAGGTGGAACCGGTTATGACGTGTATGGATTTTGTTCTAGACCAACTAATCAAAATAATATAATTAGAGTAAAAGTTAATTTTAGTGTATTAACAGGTAATCAAAACTCAAATGACGAAGAAAGAATTATGGTTGGATTACATCACGATACTACTAATCAATCTGGTGTTAACTTAGATTATGGATGGCAAGCTTCAGGTGATCGTGAGTTTGATGACCTACAAGGTGGCGATCAAATAGATCAATTAGTGTTTTATTTTGATATACCAGTTGAAAGTTTATTAACCACAAATGGTATTCCAGCTAATGCAGGTGATCCTTGTTATTTTTATTTAAAAGGAATATACGATGGTCTTGTTGAACCTGGTACTGAACCTTCTATTATATTTGGTAGAAACTGGGATGTTAATCCTACAACAGTTGAAACAGATAATAGAGCTGCTGGACCAGTGCTTATTGAAGTATATGAAATAGATAATAGTAAATATGCTGTAAACCCAATTCCATTATAAAAAAATATTTCTACAACCGTAGAAAACCAAACTATCATGTGATAGTATATTAATAACCCTATAAAAATAAATACCATGACATTTTTATACACCAGCGGCTTTACAGCTGCTACACGACCAGATCAAAGAATGATCGACCTTTGGAAACATATAACCACAAAGAGCAATTGGAGAATTGTACAACTACCAAATGGATTTTTTCAAACAGAATATAAACATCCAGAAGAAGATAACTGGATTGATGTAACTAGAAGAGAAACAATGGATGGCGCTGAAGCTGCTATTGATGGATCTATAGAACACTATACAAAGAAATTAGAATTTCTTAAAGGACCAAAAGTGGTCAAAACATTTACAAAATAAAAACAATAAAAAATGGCATACGGAAGTAAACCACCTAAAAAGAAAAAGGTGGTATCATCAGCTGCTAAGTTAACTGCTGCAAATAAAAAAATAGCTGCGTTAAATAAAAAAATAGCCAGCATGGGAGGAAAAGCAGATCCAAAGACAGCTAAGAAAATCAATAAAACTGGAGCTAAGCTAAATAAAAAAGCTGGAAAAGCTGCAATGAAAAATAAAAAAGCTGTAAACAAGTATAATACAAAAGTTGCGTCTTACAATAGAGGTAGAAGATAAAAACTTTTTACACCATCACTAAAACCAATTTAATTTAATCAAATGAACGAAACTATAGTTAAGCACTTGAACTTTGGTCAAGATGCTAGAGATAAAATATTCTCAGGAATTAACAAACTCACTAACGCTGTTAGCTCCACATTAGGAGCTAGCGGCAAGTGTGTCATAATGGAAGATAACACCGGTAAACCAATAATAACAAAAGACGGAGTTACAGTAGCAGACAACATAATACTACTAGATCCAGTAGAAAACATGGGAGCTAGATTATTAAAAGAAGCAGCACAGCGTACAGTTAAAGACGCTGGTGATGGAACAACTACTGCTACAATACTAGCAAAAGCTATATTAGAAGAAGCAACTAAACATGATCAATTAGACACATTAAGAAATATAAAAGATGGAATTAATACTGCTGTGGATAATGTTGTCAAATATCTTCAAAAGAAAAGAAAGAAGGTTAGTGGCAAAAAGATTGATCAGGTTGCGACTATATCAGCTAACAATGATAAAGATTTAGGTAAGATTATAGGTGAAGCATTTAAGCTGGTAGATGAAACAGGTGTGGTAATCATGGAAACACATGATGAAAACAAAACACTTGTTGAAGTTATAAATGGAGCGCAATATGAAAGAGGTTTATTAAATCCTCATTTTATAACGAATCAAGATAAAGGAACTTGTGAACTCGAAGATCCATATGTTTTACTTGTTGAAAACAAAATAGAAAACATAAGACAAATACAGGGTGTATTAGAGTTTATAATAAAAGGCAATAAAAGTTTACTTATAATAGCTGAAACAGATCCAACAGTAACATCTGCTTTAGCTATGAATAAAATAAAAGGTAATATAAAAATAAACATTATAGATGCGCCTGTGTATGGTGTTAACAAGCAAAACACACTACAAGACTTATCTTTAATTACTGGAGCTACTATAATTAATGAAGATCTAGGCGATGACATGGACATGTTAACAGAAGAACATTTAGGTAAATGTAAAAGATCTATAACTAGTAACTCAGAAACAATATTACAAGTTAACAATGCTAGCGAGCAAGTTGAAGAAGTAATAAAAGATTTAAAAGAAAAACTACAAAAAGAAACTAACCCTAACATACTAGTTGCATTAGAAAAAAGACTAGCTAGACTTTCTGGTAAAGTAGCTGTAGTTAAGGTTGGTGCTAGTTCTGAGGTAGAACTAAAAGAAAAAAGAGATAGAGTTGAAGATGCTATTTGCGCTACTAAAGCCGCAATAAAGGAAGGTATAGTTCCTGGAGGTGGGATAGCTTTATTAAATGCAGCACAAACTTTAAAACCTAAAAACATAGGTGAAGAAGTATTGTACTGTGCTATTAAAAAACCATTTGAAGTTATACTAAACAATGCAGGTATAACTGAATATGAAACTCCAGATATTGCAGGTAAAGGTTTAGATGTGGTTACAGGAAAAACGGTGGATATGGTAAAAGCCGGAATAATAGATCCTTTGCTCGTTACGAAAAGTGCTTTGCAAAATGCGGCTTCTGTAGCTACAACCATATTATCTACTGATTGTGTAATTAATAATTTAAGAGCCAATGAAAGCAGTAGGTAAATATTTAGTCGTAAAGGAAATAAATAAAAAAGCCACTGAAACTAAAGGTGGCTTATTATTATCTTCAAAGCAAAAAGAAGAAATTAGGTACAGAGAAGCAGAAGTATTAAATGTAGGTACAGATGTTAACTGTGTAAAAGAAAAAGACAAAATATATTTTGATCGTAGAGCTGGATTTGATATAGAGTTAAACGATAAAGTATATCAAGTAATTAAAGAACAAGATATAGTAATAGTAATATGAAACATAGTTTTCCTAGACCAAATAAGCGACTAAAGCGTAATGATGAAATTCGTACAGAAAATGTATTGAGTAAACTAAGAAGCAAACGTAAAAAAGCTATAGAAGGATTTAAAAAAAGCTATAGTGATGTAGGTAAAGTTAAAACAGGAGAATACGATAGAGAAAAAAGAGAATTCTATTACGATAAAAAATCTAAAAAAATTTCATTACTACCCAGTGATGATGCTGATAGGCCAATAGAAAAAGGTGTTAAAAAAAGAAACTTAGGAAAAAATTGGAAATAAAAATAAAAAAATGAGTAAAGATTTAAAAGAAAGCGGTAGTACAGGAAGTAGAAACCGTATGAAAGAAATGGTTAAAAGAAGAACTGTGACTAAAGAAAAAGATGGTAATTACACAAGCCGTACAGTAGAATATAAAAAAGGGAAAAAAGCCGGAGCTTCAAAAACAACAGAAAAAGTAAAAAACCATAGAGGTGGTGGTACATTAAAAAAGAAAACTGTGAGCCGTGGTGGAGAAGGTTATCGCACTGAACGTAATACGAAATATAAGAAAAAATCTACATACATTACAAAAGGTAAATACGGTGAAAAACCTGAACGCGAAAGAGTTGATACTAAAAAAGGTAAAAGACAAGCAAAAAAATCACAAAGAAAATTATTAAAAAATAAATGAGAAAGCTCACATCAAGTGATCTTAAAGAATTAAATTTACTTAAACATTATAGAATAATACGTAAGTGGGCTTGCAAAAGTAACAATATACAAGAAGCAGATCTTGAATTGCTTATTTACCTTGATGCACTAGATTTTTTTACTAAAGATGATTTTAAAAAAGGTACGTACTCATATAGCTGGGACAACAGACGCTGGAACAGGTTATTAAAAGAAGGTTGGATATACGTGTGGAGAGAACGAAACCGTACAACGCAAAAGTATAATATATACAAAGTATCCGTAAAGTGTAAACAGCTGATTGCACGTATGTACCGTATAATATTAGGCGAAGAAGATATGCCTACTAAAAAACTAAATAATAGTTATATGAATACGGTTTTAAAGTATTCAATTAATAATGTTAATAAAGATAAAACAAGATAAATGGCTTTAAGAAAAAACAATCAAAAAGATTATGATAAGTTTAATGACACTAGTATAGATGTGTTAGGAAACAAAAGAGAACAAGATCCACCTAAAAAAGTAGCTGGAGAATACACAGGTGAAATAAAAAAAGATAAAAAAGGAATGGATTATTCAATAGCTGGACAAGGTGATCCTGATTTTGAATTTACAAGTACAGTAGCTAAAGGCGATACAATTTTACCTGGCGGAGCTATGAGATCTGGTAATTATATATCTGGTGGTGACTATGATCTTACAGAAACAGAAGATTCTAAAAAAAGAAAAACTGGTCCAAGAACTTACAAGATAAAAGATTAATCGTAAAAGATTAAAAAAATTTGTAATTATATAAATACACAATTATGCCAAAGCAATTACAGAATATAGGTAAACCAATGCAAGATCCAACAAATGATAATACATTTAATAAAATGCAAAATTTATCAGGTGCATCAACATTACCTATGGCAGATTCTTTTAATACTGACCAATTACAAAATTCAAACATGTTAAGTCCAATGGATACGCAAGCTGCTCAACAAACTCAATTAGGTTCTGTTACAGAAGTAAATCCCGCTACTGGTCAAGCTGAAACAATACAAACTACTAGAAATTATTAATTATGCCAAGTTACGGAGAAAAACAAAAGCCAGCAGGAGTACAACTACCATGTCCTGAAAGATGCAAACCAGTAGGTGAAAGATCTATGGAATCTAGACTAACAAATGTTAAAGTAGATTTAAGAGTAGATAACATAGAGTATAAAGGAAATACTGTCCTTAGGGCAAATCGATAAAATGGGACTTGATGATTTAAGGTTATATTGTTTAAATATAACTTCTTTTACCATTGCAAGTTTAGATTGGTTAGAGCCAGTATTAAAAGTATTGTTATTAGTTACCACTTTAGGATATACTGCTCATAAATGGTATCTATTAAGAAAGCATAAAGATGCGTGAAATAAATAAAATTATAGTTCACTGCTCTGCAACAAGAGAAGAAGAAAACTTTGAAGTAGCTGAAATCAGGAAGTGGCACTTAGCTCGAGGCTTCAATGATATAGGCTACCATTTTTATATCGACCTGTATGGAGAAATACACAAAGGTAGAGATATAAGTAAAATCGGAGCTCATTGCAAGGGGCACAATCGTAATTCGATAGGGATATGCTATTGCGGAGGCGTTGAAGCAGATGGTAAGACTCCGAAAGATACTAGAAACACAGAACAAAAAGACGCATTAGTTGCGGTACTTAGAACTTTAAAAGCTATGTATCCTAATGCTATTATACACTCGCATAATGATTTTGCGAACAAAGCTTGTCCATCTTTTAATGCCACGTTAGAATATGAAAATCTCTGAATCAACAGAATTTAAAATAGATTTAAAAACGTTTGTAAGTATTATAATAGGTGTTGTAGGTTTTATGACGGTTTATTTCACATTGCAAGCGGATATAGAAGAAGCTAAAAATTTACCACCTGCAGTTATAGATCGTATTGAATACGACTTAAAACAAAAGTGGCAAACTGAACACATTAAAGAGCTAGAAGAAAAAATGGAAGATCTTATGTTTTGGTGTAAACAAATGGATGAAGAAATTAAACGTAAAAAAAATAAGTAGTGGCTAAGAAAAGAACTAAAAAGAAAATGAAAAACCCATGCTGGAAGGGTTATGAAGCTATAGGCATGAAGAAAAAAGGAGGAAAAAAAGTTCCTAATTGCGTGCCAATAAAGAAGAAAAAGTAATGGCTAAAAAAAGTGTCAACGCAAGATATGAAGCTCGCAATAAAAAAATGCGATCTGATTATAAAAAAGAAACAGGTAAAACCCTAGGTGAAAGACAAACTAAAGGTAAAGGTAGCCGTAGAGTTTCTTTTGCTTGTAGATTTGCTGGTATGAAAGGTGGTATGACAAAGGATAATGGAGAACCTAGTAACTATGCAATGGCACTGAAAAAGTGGGGATTTAGTAATAGAGGTGAAGCCAGAGCTTTTTGTAATAGAAATAAAAAAACTAAATCAAAAAAATAAAATGGAATCAAAAGGATTAGGAGATACAATTGAAAAGTTTACAACCGCTACAGGTATAAAAAAAATAGCAGATAAAATCCCAGGTGGATGTGGGTGTAAGTCTAGAAAAGAGGCTTTGAACAGGATGTTTCCATATAATAATGTAGAAGATAAATAATTATGGCTGAAAAAGAATTTCCAGAAATAAAAGAAAAAAACCAAGGTAAATTTACTGCTTGGGTAAAAAGAAATATGCCAGGTAAAGAAACGTGTGTTGCTGCTAGTACTATAATGTCAAATACAGATAAGTACAGTGAAAGCGTTGTGAAAATGGCTAACTATGCAAACAACTTTGGGTGTAAGAATAAAAAGTCTAAAATGAAAAAAAGAAAGTAATGTATATGGAACAATTAAAAAAAGTTATAAATTCATCATGGGCTAAATCAGCTGCTGTAGCTGCTATAGGAATTGTTATGATTTCTGAAGGTCATGTGTTTTATTCTGGTATCGCATTTGGTTTTGCAGCAAGAGAGTTTTTACTAATGCTTAAACCAACCGTGTCTTGCGGGAAATGTCAAGATTGTACAATTTGTAAAAAATAAATTATGCCAGATCCAGTAAAAAAAGAAGCAAGAAAAGAAAAAAGACGTTTAAGAAAAATGGGTGCACCTGAATTGAAATTACCAGATGCTCCTTTTTATATAGATAGAGAAGGTAAGTCATATACTAGAGAACAATATATGAATGAATTTGGTGCAAGTGTATATAAAGAAAAAGCACTAGATAAAGAAATGTCTAAAAAACGTAGAAAAACAAAAGTTAAACATAAAAAGTAATATGCCAACTAGAAAGCGCGGTAGTGGTCAAGGTAAAAAATCTGCCGCATATAAAAGATCACAAGCAACTAGAAAACGTGCTGGAAAGTATAGAGGTAAAGGTACTTCTAAGATTGGGGATAAAATAGCACAATGTTTTAAATTTGACGGTGGTAAAAAAAGAGGTCGTGGAAAAGTAGGTTGTAAACCAAAAAGACAAACTAAACTAGCACATAATGATCCTTCTGGAGTTGAAACTAGTGTTATACCTGAAACTAATATCACTTATACAACTTCTTCTAAAAGTAAGTTAAAAGATATTAAAGAAGGTAAAAAAATATTTAGTGGAAGTAGTTTCGGTAGAAAAACTAAAGATTATTTAAATATAGAGTCAATTCAAAAGAATGATCCAAGAGAAGATATATTTAAAGAAAAATATAGCGACTACACTGATATAGCATGAGCAAGAAAAAATTTAAAGATACTAAAGTAGGTGCTTTCTTAACCGAGAGAGCACCTCAAGTTGTTTCGCAAGTTGGTGAGTTTTTACCAGATCAAGGCGCGCTTGGTATAGTAAAAAATTTAATTACAAGTGATAGTAATATTGAACCTAAAGATAAAGAAACAGCATTAAAATTATTAGAGCAAGATATACAAGAAATGAAGGATATATCTACTCGCTGGGAAAGTGATATGAAGTCTGATTCGTGGCTAAGTAAAAACACTAGACCATTAACACTAATATATCTAACTCTATCATCTACAATACTAATAATAGTAGATTCATTTCATATGATGTTTGACGTAGATAATGCTTGGGTTGAATTA
>Ga0213864_10000914_pt1 | contig 13412 bp, 7 predicted proteins | sample PICome_5_FD_160078 | JGI IMG/M metagenome (GOLD analysis project Ga0213864, IMG submission 160078) | Coastal seawater microbial communities near Pivers Island, North Carolina, United States - PICO247 | ecosystem: Environmental > Aquatic > Marine > Coastal | place: USA: North Carolina | collected... | reverse complement strand
AAACGGATCGTCATTGAATGCAATACTTCCTGGTATATGTATAAGCCTAAGCAATGCAATAATTGCTTGCAAAGCTTCAGGGTTCATACGTATGTTAGTGATGTTATTGCATAGGATCTCCAAGATCGTGACGACACGTTTGCTATTGTTGTGCAGGAGCATATAACACATTGGTAGATGAACAATCACCAGACAGGATCTGGCTGCTCTTGACCGAGACGAGGCTGTGGCTGCAGGTGCCCTGCTATAGGAGAGGCCCGGGTCATGGTTGCTGACTCTTGTGTATCATCGATATGTGTTGCCGATGCATCAACCACGCAAAGTTCACTTAAACCAGCCACCAACTCCAAGATGAGCGAACATAAATCATCAACATTTGCTGCCCAAGCTTCAACGTCACATTCAAGTATACTGCCACCAAATCCACGAAATCATAATCCAAACTACACAATGCAAGGAAGACGCAATATGCAACGCCGACTAAGGAGAAAGGCATCCAAAGGCCCTCAGTATGTCTCAAAAAGAAGCCAGTCTGAATGCACTGTATTTCATTCAAGTAAACCCTCATCTGAAAGAACCAAAGCTGGATCAATGGCTCTCAAGCACCACCAGAACATATTGTCAAAAAAAGCAATTCGGCATTGCGCTGTGCGTTTGAATAGGAAGAAGCTTAAGATGGATGCAGTTCTGCTTGAATCAAAACTCCCCTGCAGTTTCAAGGGGAAATGTATTGATTATGATGATCTCAGGCGGTACTGCCTTGTATTCGATGGAGGAGACAAAGACACTCCTCCACTCACGCCCCCTGAAGGTCAATATAGATATAGTAAAACAGTACCATATGCAGACTTACCGTGGAAAGCACTACGCATAGCTGATGGGGACTTGTTCATTTCTGATACAAAGAATCCCTGTAAAGGACTGGTATACAATCAAGTGTGCGGAAACCCAGTGTACATTCGAATTCCACGCAAGGCATCTTTAGAGATAACACGCTTGGGAATGCTTGAAGACAGTAGCAAACTCTGCAAGGCATTGCACAGTGGCTTCCTTGCACAGCGACAGACTCTTCACAGAGGAAAATCAAGGAGAATATTTAGTGATTTCAAGTACTGCACTTTGGGAAACCAGACTAGGCGTAATGAACCTGGAATTCGTCAATTGACATATCACTCTACCACAATGCCTCCTGAAGACTGGGATTTTCTTTTAGAAATGATGGAGAGAGTGGAAACTGCACTGTCTTCTTTTGTACCATCTGATTGTATACGAGCAGTCAATGAAGCTCGTAAGCTTATCAAGTTTCCCACTATGGCTCCATCAAACGGATGTAGAGGCCACTCGAGCAAGATATTTGGAGGCATAGCTTTTGGGGCAAATGTTCACTTGTCTTGCCACACTGATTCGGACTTCACCTACTCTGTAGTCTCAGCACACTTGTATGGCCACCAAAATGGTTTGAATGACTGCATTATTGCCTACTTCTGTTTCCCCAGATTAGGGATTGCTATTCCACTAAGATCGGGAGACCTTCTCGTCTTCAATCCATCTGAGCCTCATGCTGTCTCTTCAAGATGCAGGGAGAAAGATTTTGTTTATTGTATGTCAATGTACCTTAAAACTGCTGTTGTAGGACTAAATGACAACTCTCAGAGCCTTACCAAAGAACAGAAGGAAGTATTGCATTCCTAATTGTGTAACTGTAAAACTCAATATTATAAATCATTCTCTTGATTTATTAGTTAGACAGTAAGGCAATGTAGTTCTTTGAAAGTCTCTCCAATTGGTCTAAGTTTTCTCAAACATCCATCCGTGCTTCGTACTTTCCAATTCCTGCTAATAACTGTATGCCCATTTTTACCTTCATATTTACCTGCTGCCTTCACCATTGCATGAATTATAACGGTGTCACTTAGTTGAGTTTTCAATATCTCTTTGCTTGGGATAATGTGTTGAGGAGTCACATTCTGCAGATAAGAAGGTGCACTCTTCATCCCCTCAATGTACAGAGGTGCATACCACATGTTGTATTTTGAACATCCATACTCATCAAGAAATTTTGCTGGGTATAGACCAATTCCATCGGGTATCTTAATGCATAAAAAGATATCAGAACAACCTTTCAACGTGACTCCACGGAGAGGCTTGCCTTTGTACCAATGATTCTCACATAGGGATTCAACAGTGTTGTAAACTTTTACAACAGACAATCTTTCATATGTTTCATTGGATGTGTATTGGTTGTCTTCCATGAGCTGGTCAAGGCAATGAGATTGAAGAAGCTCGGTCATTGCTGTTGTAAGAAAAGTGTCATTTTGAGGCAATTTCGTAAGCACCCTTTTGACAAATTTGATGTACTTCTCACGTTCGCCTTCCCACAACTTTCTCATATCACCATGCTTTTTCACCAAGTCTTTCAAGTTGAGTAAACTGAAATAATTTGTTGTACCTTCAAAGTACAACGCCTTTTTCCCACCTTTTACTGTTTGTTTCCCATACACACAGCAAGCTGACAGAAAAAGCCTTGCATAATGATCAACGCGCTCAGGGTCACATTCTTCATTTGTGAATAATTCGCTCAACAGACAGTTCCATAAAACCAACATCTGCTTGAAGGAAGCCAAACTTTTCTGGAATTCATAATCCTTAGAAGCATCTGAAGCAGTCACGTCATCAAGGTATGCGAAGAAGACTAGTGAAAGGCGTGAGAGTCCAGCAAAATGGTCAGATTGCCAGCCTTGAGTTCCAAAATCAGTGCCACTTGATAAACTTAAGCAACGGCACCATGATATTGACTGTGCCTTGCATGACTCCAAAGCAGTATTGATGACTTTGAGAAAATCAATGTAGAGTTTATTCTGGGAGGCAGACTTAAATAATCGTTTCAGGTTGGACAAAAGATGCTTGGTAATACCTAGAAAAAGCATGTGCATTGGAGTATCAGCAAATTCATCAAGGTCTAGCTTCAACTCCTTATATTTTTTCCAAACTTCAGGTGGCTGGATATGCTCAACTGAAGCCATTGATCCATGTTTTTCTTGTACAGCTTCAACAGCTTCTTTCATTGCTGCTACCAAGCCTCCATGGAAACAGCATGTGTTGAGATATGCATCGAATTGACCTTTGTTCCATAAGCAATGCATATGATTGTGAAGGGCAAAGTTATATGCTGTTGTGAGGAAATCAAACGTTAGCTCAACAGGTTTCAGATACTTCTCCATATTGTTGATGTCACGGTTCATGGGAGCTGTGGGAGAGTTAGCACACTTCTTCTTTGGGTAATCCTTTGGCTTTTCAAACCAAGACTTCTTATTGTCGAAGTCAAGCCACCAATCACCACATGTGGAGCATTTGCCACTCTGATCTTCGTGAAAATCAAGTCCATGATCCACAACTTTTGCAAGACGTCTCAGGTAGCAATTGCGACATGATGGAATAGCATTGGTGAGTTGACAGGAGTACTTCCATCGCTTGTGGATTTTACCAATGTTCAATGTTTGAGTGTTGTTGCGACGCTCTGGGTTGTCATTTTGAATGGTTGTTCTCACAATGATAACATGAACCATTTTGCATCTTCTCGCACAATATCGTTTTTCAACTTTACCAATCGAAAGCATCTCATCAAGTACTGCTACAAGCGTTTCCTGATGATCCTTACGCTTTATTCCAATAGCAAGAGGTTGCGTGTACTTCTTTATATCTCTGATGTTGTCGGGTGGTACAAAATAAGCAGTGAATATCTGTAAATCAGTTGCTTTTGTCTGTATCAAAGAATTCTTCTGGAATGAATCTGACCATAGGTAGACAATATGCACAATGAGATCATCTGGAACTTCGGACGTCATTTGTTCTATATTCTCACGTATCTCACGAAGAATATCAAAGTGAAATTCTCCACGTTCATTCCACCAATGAGATTTCTTTTTCCACTCATATTCTTTTAAAGGAGTACCTCTTGCAAGAAGATGATTGACTATCTCTTTCGAAGATATCATGACAAAGCCAGTGTTTTGATTTTTGTTTGATACAGAGGGAACGGGCAAGTTTTGTTTGATCGATTTCTTTCCTGAGATGTACTTGGATTCCAATTCATTAGCATCTGTCAATGGCGTTTCTGCTCCCCTCTTCTTCTTCAGTCTATCAATGGACAAGTTGAATACCTTCACTAAGGTGGGTCTTTGACTTTGCCGTAGGTCATTCACGAACTTAGTCACAAACAGGTGATAGTCACGATCCTCCATAGTCTCAACTGTTTGCTTTGTTGCATTATTGACCAAGTTCAGAAGCCCATCATTTCCAGCAAAGTTCTGGGCAAAGAATTCACCAGAACACTTTCTACCCCAATTCTTTTCTTCTTTGATAAAATCTCGCACCTCTTGGTCTTGTGCAACTGCTTTTAAATCATATGCCTCTTTTTGTGTTTCCTCTCGGTCCATCAATGCTGGCCATTCCACAAATGGTTCTTCTTCAATGCCTTCATTTGTTGTAGCATTGTAGCAGTCATCAGGACTAAACCCGTCCAGTGCATCTTCGGCTTGCGGATCTTGATCAATAGAGTTACCGGCCGCACTAATTGACAAAGTCTCACTCAGCATGTCTTTGTGTTCTCTTCGTACATGATGAACAACGTGTCTAGATTCCTTCCGACAGCAACCATTGCAGAAGGGGCATGCATAATATACAATGTTCGGGCAGTTGGGGCATTTCATTACTTTCAATGAAATCTCATGTGCTTTTGTACAACTTGACTCAGAGAGATTACCTGATTTGCAAGTTCGACATTTCTTTTCATTGTTCCTTCTGCTGGTTGCCATGGGAATTGTGGAGTCATTTGTACCAGTTGTTGATGATACAGAGTCACTTGGAGTTATTTTTTTGATGAGCATGTCAGCCCTATCTCTTCTTGTTATACCTGAGACATCAGTGTACCAAATATGATCATTTTCACACTCGTAGCGGAGAATACAAATAGACTCGACTTTAAATTCAGTTGATTCGACAACAATTTGCTTGCCATTTTTCGAGCATTGTTTACATGTTTTGTTCTTTAGGATTCGTGTAGTGGGTTTAGTATTACTGAGTGATGAGTCATTGGGAAATTGTTTAGAAAGTATTGTGGACATGTTCCCTAAATCGGAGAGTTCATGCTTGCCACAAAAACTTTTGTACCATGTTTTCCCACATCGGCAAGTGCATTCGTAAGCGTCAAGTCCTGGCAATATCTTCTCTGTTACAGCACATCTGATCATTGTACATTTTCCCTCAACCCTTCTCTTCTTTTGTTGATTCATCGCGATTGTAAAATGTATGTGATTCTATTTGAAATACCCTCGCGAGTTCATCTGTGCGATAACAATAATAATTTATTGAGTTACGTAGTTGTATGCAAATACTGACCTGGGATGGAGAGGAAGGTGTACATAGGAACTCGTATCGTACCTCATCACTTAATAAGATCCCCTTAAAAGTGTACTCAGGAATAGTACAGCATTTTTAAATCACCAATGACAATGACAATCACATGCACCTTCAAATCATAATCTCACACAACACATAAGTAGCATATCATCAAAGATTGCGGCCTTCACACCCACCCACGCAATCGACCATGGCAAGACATCGACCTCCTCCTGGAGTCGCCACGGAACGAGACTCCTCAATAAAAACACACATGACATGGTTTCAATTTTTTTCGCCCGAAGACAGAGATAATGGCACAATGAAGGAATGGATCCAGTTGAATGATATACCAGGTCAACACTGGACTAGGACTGACTTTGCTGATGGTGTTTGCTTTGCTTACTTTGGAGAACATTGCAGCCTGGACAAAACTGCAATGTCGCATATTATTTTCAAGAGGAAGATGGTGGAGTCGGTGCATGCGCAAATGAATTCAAAACAGGATGATCATACAAACGATTTGCAACAAGTTGTAAACATACATGCGGATGCAATTAGATCAATTTCAGGAGTTATTGCTGGAGGTACCACGTGTGATACTACACCAGAAGCCTCAGGAATGAAAGAAGAAACATTCACTGTCTCTGCCACAACAAAGCAAAATACCAAAGCAGTTGTTTATCGTGAATTTGGTGGACACTGCTTTATGCATGTGCAGGATTCACTAAAAAACTCTCGTGCTGCAACTGTTTCCCCTTCTAACGCTTCATTCGTCCCTCCCGTGAAATCTATCAGGGGCACGGTAGTACAAGAGCTTGAATACCATGATAGTTACAAACCAACCTTACTGAAGAAGACCATACTGAAAAAGACAAAGCTAGAAAACCATGGATATGATAAATCAAATCTACAGAAAAAGAAGAAAGCAAACCACGATAGCTTCAGCAAAACCTTACAGGAAAGTGGGAAGGAAGGCATGGTGGGGAAAGAACTTGGACTCAATTCTGTGAAGGTCGCTTCTTTCAAAGTTGACACTGATTGGCTCTTTTCTGATGAAGAGATGAACAAGGCTGCAGAGTGGCGTGATGAGAAGTGGTTTGGCAAATCTCTCAGTTTCCATCAAGACATGACCAAGTTGCATGTGAAAGGAATGATTATTGATAATCGACACCCTCGGGAGTTGAAGGTTCTCAAGGGTCGGGCAGCCATGATTTCATCTGGGTTAGCTGATGGAGGGTTTAAGTACTTTTTTGGGACTATTACCAAGGCTTCAAGAAAAGGTGAAGGAGGTGTGAGTGTAGAGGTCAAGTACGATGATTATGTTGAACCTTATTCCTTAGAACTTGAATACAATCTCTGGACGGGTGGTGACTTTTGGCATGAGGCAAACAAGGATAACCAGTGGCGAGTATTGGTGTGCAAGGGGAATTAATGAATAGATGTTTGATAATATTTGGTTTCCTACTTCTTTAGGAGTACAATGTATCATCATCCCTCTTCTTGATTTTACCTCAATTGCGCCATCTTCTCATGTAGTTTCCTGTACTCCATCATTTTGGTGTCTATGGCCAATGTCATTTTCTCCATCGTTTTGTTTTCCACTCCTTTAGGAGCAGAATTGAGCATCATTCTTTCCTACTCCTTTAGGAGTACAATGTAGCATCATCCCTCTTCTTGATTTTACCTCAATCGTGCCATCTTCTCACGTAGTTTTCTGTACTCAATCATTTTGGTGTCTAAGGCCAATACCATTTTCTCCATCGTTTGGTTTTCCACTCCTTTAGGAGTAGAATGCAGCATCATTCTTCTTCTTGATTTTACCTCAAGTTGCAATTGTTTGATGTCAACCCTCAACGTGACCATGCTGTCCGCCAACTGCTTTCGAGAGGATAAGGTATTGAACAATAGGTCACAACAGGCTTCCTCAATATTGAAATTGAATCGACGTAGAGTGGATTCAACATCTCTTCTCATGACTTGTTGTATGCCTGATAATAAAAGCCTTTTGGTGAGTTCAATCTTGTAAGATCGCATCATAATTTGTGACTTCAAAATGCCAGCTGGTTTTTTGAGTTGCTTTCGTTGAAGAGCAAAGTTTAAGGTATCATCATGGCTGATGATATTATCTAACGTCACAAGATTCATCCATTCATTTTCTGTGGCAAATATTGGAACTTTATTGCCATCGCAAATAATGTTGAGGAGATCCTTCCTCCCCATCAAGTATCTCATAGAAGGACAAGGACTCATCGCAAATATATTTTGAGAAGTATTCAGATTGCCCGATGATACTACGATAATATGATTATATGTCAATGGTGATGATTTTTCGTTGCTTGGTGCCATAATATCGCTCCATCCACCGAAGAGAGCAACGGAAAAAATGGCCGGCATCAAATGCGGGGAGCGTTGGATGGAAATAATCTTGAATATCTTGCTTGGCATGAAATCTTGTGTACAGATACGAGGCATAGGTTCAGGTAAGGTACGACATTAGTTATGTATAGGTATCATACCAATCACAAAAGATACCCATAGAGTGCGCGGGCAGAGAAACCAATCTTCGTTGGCATGAAATCCCAATTTGAACAAATTTGAATTCAAATATCCATCCGTTGCAACTTACTAGCTCTAGCTAACGTATCTGTATGCATCTATGAACCATAATATAGATAGTGAATAGAGATAACATTATCAGCTCTTATATCTTTATTAACTTCTCCAAACATACCCTGCCCATTGAAACATGACGACTATCAAACTATTTTCGAAACGAGGTGCTTCAACTGACAACGATTATCATTGCAAGGGACTGCGGTACTCGTGCCGAGTTAAGACAGGGAGTGTTGATTATGATGTAAAACGAATGGTGTTGAATGCTGGTATTGTCAGCAAGGAAGCTGTTGAAATTCTTCAGATGAATGGTGCCATCGAGCCAGGTCTTCACAGAAAAGTCAAGGATCAATACATGTATCCAGATTATGCAAAGGGTGTCCGTAAATGTCACCTCCGGGCACTGTACAATGTATCAAGAAGAGCGGCGTTGAATGCGTTTGAAGGGGAGCTCAAGCATCATCAAAACATGAAGGTGAAGAATGAAATCAAAAACGTACAGAATTCAATCATCAAGGCATTAAATAGGTTGACAAAGGAATCGACAAACATTGCCAGCATTAATGGTATCAGCAGTTCTCAGTACAACGTTGTAAAGCACAAGTTGGTGAAATATGTTGAGGAATATCCAAATGGCAATGTTTATCGTATTAGACAACAGCATTGGGTCTCCTTGACTCGAACAGTATACACTGATGACGGGTTCTACTATAGAGTTCTTGACTATGAAAAAGCTGATTCAATTTTGACTGCACTTGAGGATCCAAAGTCACAATATATTGATATCATCTCCTTGTATTGACTCGTCCTGCAATCATCAAAGCATTGCGTTGGTCAACAAAAGAGTTGAGAGGCAATTCGAAGCAATATAGAAGCTGATTTTCAAACAGGGGGCTTGATGTTGATATATAGAAGCTGATTTTCAAACAGGGGGCTTGATGTTGATGTTTAATCCATCAAGAGAGCATTGATGTTATAAAGAATATGAAAGATTATGCGTAGAAATATATAATCACTTCACCATAGATGATTTGCTTCTTCAGCAAGAGACCAACCACTTCTGTTCCAAAATGTATACACAGTCAATTCTCCACGATGGGGAAAAATTCTTCGCTGCAAGATCATGGAACACTTGTATACAACCTCGTTTACTTGTGCAGACATCCTTGTTAACGGGGACCATCCTTTGTCCATCATATATAACCTTGCCATCCCATCCCACGAAGTGGTAATAATTCTGATTGTTCCCATCAATGAACCTCAGCTTGATGATTATCCGGCAATCCTGTTCATTGATAAGGCGTATAGCTGGCCCTGGACGCTGCCTATATACTTTACTAATGTTCCTCAGAACTAATCCCTCACTTTGGATCAGTTTATTTAAATCGGGATCTGTTGAGGTAGCTAAGCGGATGCTGACTTCTGCCAAGAGAGTTGAAGAGATAGCAACATTCTTTTGGGGTATTGGACAGCTCACTAGCCTGTATATATTCGTTATCTCCCATTTGGAGAAATGCTTTCTTGGAAAAAGCTTATGAAAGACTTCATCACAGCCTTTAGGGTTCTGGCGATCTTTTGTCTGATTAACAATGCACTTCTTTGGACGATCATATATAACTTGGCCATTCCATGCTACACAATGCCACATCCTCTTACCCTTGGAATTCGTTAGCTTGATCCTGACAACAATCTTGCAAGCTCTCTCCTGCAACAAGGTATAAGCCAAAGAACCCCCCATGTCAATGTATGCTTGGGTTGCATGCTGTAATGTCAAGCCATATCTTGTGAGAACGCTGTTCATGCTCGCCACGGTAGTGTCTCCAATGGGAGCCATGTTTGAAATCATCGAATCATATATGGCGGCCTTCTTGCAGGGATGCAGCAGTTCTTGGATGGCGTCAGGTAGACAGGTTCGATCATTTTTAGCATTAATAGATCCGGAGGTGTCCCTGTTCCAAACCAATCTTGAACCAGCCTCATTTTGTTCAGCTCCTACCGCATTTTTGGATGATTGGGTCTTGTTTCGGGATTTTCCTGCACTAGATGCTCTGAGACATGTCGTAACATAATCCTCTGCGAATTGTCTGATTCGGTCTTTGCTATTGGCACTGTAATTCTGGTTTGGTGAGTGATTAAACTCAGGAGTGATTGAACTCTCATCCGATCTCTCTACCGAATTGTCAGTCCCAGACGCAGAAGTACCAACTGCAGAAGTAGACTTATTGCATGGAGATTCTCTGGCTTCAGGCTCTCTGGTATTGGCACTGTCATTCCGGTTTGGTGAGTGATTAAACTCAGGAGTGATTGAACTCTCATCCGATCTCTCTACCGAATTGTCAGTCCCAGACGCGGAAGTACCAACAGCAGAGGAGCCAATTTCATTGTTACAAAGAGTAGACTTATTGCATTGTTTTTTGGGGGACGGCGTTATGACGGGCTGATTAAGAAGACGTTTGGAAGAGTTGCTTCGCAGAGGAGGTGGTTTGCGACCAAAATAAGCAGCAGTTAAATTCAGAGTGGTGTCGACGGCTGTCCTGAATCGAAGAGCATGTTCGTACAAGTCCTTGTTTGATTGGTGGTCACACGATGGGGATCTGGTCCTCTCCATAACATCTGTAATTACACAATCCATTACGTTCTCCAGCTCAAGGTGAGTGTCAAGAAAGTTGAGAAGTTCGCCATTGTCCTCTTTCATGTTCTGGTCTATGCTATCCGCAGCTAGATGCACAAGAGTAACAACGCCCAAATCATACCCCCCTTCCGAACTTTTGTCGAGCCTCAACAATTGCCTCGGAGCTTCACTTGCACGTTCCTTCCATCCGATCAAACGAGCTACGACTTTGATTTCAGCTCTGCTCCTATGAATGGCTTTTACTCTATCTGCATCATCTCCACTCACATGGTCAAGCAACTCATCAACGCCTTCGTAAACAATGCATGGCCAGAATCTTAGAAGTCGAGCTCTGTCACCTTTGACCCCCTTGAGCGATATCTTTGCATTAGACTGAGGCAAGAGATGTGAAGGTAGTCGAACAAAGTGGATTCTCGAAAGAATATCAAATGTCTTATCGTCGCTTACGTTGCGGTCAATCCCTTGTGTGACGGCGTTGTATGCCAAAGCCAACAAATCTTTGATAGATTTGAACGTCATTATCTGCACTTGAACTTCGACAAAGATTACTATGGCGTAGGCGAAAATGATGTGCACAAAGTTTTATGGAGTTTTATGGATGCAACAACCATATCATAGCAGGCTAGAGAGGCAATAGAGTTTGATTTGGTTGAGAGGCTCTGAGTGAACCTCTTTGAGTTTGTGATGTCATTGATTTTCGTTCGTAGGAACTGATACAATCGTCTGTAGAATTAGGTTTTGAAATGTCTACGCTGGAACCGATAGAACCTTAGCCCGCCAAACCTTACAAGATCCAGTGAACAATAGAAACGCAATTTTCACAAGACTGAATAACTTTCTCGGATACTACTTATCTCTTCAGTGCCCCTCACTGAATTCACGATATGAGAAATATATCTCACATGCTCAACAAACCTTACAACAAGATCCAGTGAACAATAGAAGCGCAATTTTCACAAGACTGAATAACTCGAATACTACCTATTCTCTTTAGTGCCCCTCATTGAATTCACAATATGAGCAATATATCTCCCATGCTCAATAGGAGATAAGTGGACGCTATCATTCCATTCCCAATCAATCATATCCCGAGGCGGGGGAATGTATTCAAAATCCAGGCCACACTCTGAAGCCAAGGCCTGGAGTTCATTGTTGAATGCAGTGGACCAACGAGTTCTGCTTGATTGTTCACAGCATGTATGTGTTCTCCTCATCCTACTCACCATTGACGTAGCACTTGAAGTAACCCCCTTTTGTTTACAGACACAAGGCCGACATTCTATCCCAACAATGTATAATTTTGGGTCACTTCCAACTATGGAGCGAAGACATTTGATGCTTTCATTCAGAACGCTATTCAAATCTGACTCGAGTATGCCACGAAAGTCATTCTTGCCAGTGACAAGAATAATGCTTCGATGAAATGGCATAGATGGTTGTTGTTTTCGCAAATCCTCGATTAATTCAATGGTAGTTTGTCCCGACTTGGCACGAACATTAGCATTGAACTGATCAAATACCGACTTGTTAATTGTTGATAATGTTGAATCCCCAAGGAATAAGATAGTCTTCCCTATTTGACAGAGAAACTTGTCCTTGATTTTTTGATTCATTTTTATTCTCTTTGTATCCTTGCATGGCGGAGAATGTCCAAACCTTTTTGCTGGGCCAAAGATGAAGAGATTAGCAGAAGTATTACCACACCATTCAAGGTTAGTCCGATTGAGTGCGAAGGTCTTCTTCAGCGGGTGCGACCCATCGACAATATGGTGTGTCAAATCAGATGTTGTTGACACTGGTACCAGACCAACTATATGGTGTAAGCCATCCATAACCTTCAAATCAAGGAACATTGGATATGTCGGATATTCCTTGGTAATCAAACAAATTTCTTCAAAATAGAAGAGTTTCTTGGCCATTTCTTTAGATGTCTGTGCGAATCCATTCTTCGACATAGCATCATAAAGTTCAAGGAAGTCGTCTACTCCAGTATTCATTTCACTTGTGACCATTCCAACAGCTTGTTCTAACTTGCTTCGTTCACAGAAGCTAAGGGCATGAGTTGCTTCCTTGGAGTGTGGTTTTGCTAAGCTTTCTAACAACAAAGTGAGTAGATTTGTTGTGTTTCCACTCAAACAGTTGAAGGCATTGAGGGTGACTGCCACTTTAATGGGGACACTATGCTCACTCAAAGCAGGTGGCGTTTGATTCAATTCTGCGCTGCAACCCCCCCTTGGTCGGTTTCTTTCTTTTTTATTGAACTTGACGATTATCCCAGTAGTAAAAGCCTTATCTTCTCCATTCCTAGGAGGATTTACTGATATAGGACAGAGAACTGACTCATACATCTTCAATCTTCCATTCGATGTAAACGTCAAATGTTTCGTTCTCAGGAACTGAAGGAAGTGCTCAATGTCAAGATGTTGTATTGGACGATTTGTCTCCACGATCTTAACTTGAAGAGGACAGTGACAAGACACTGAGATATTTGTATTGGCATGCTTATAACTGGAGTTCTTTCGAACTTCTTCTCGATGCGCTGAAGAAACTTCAACCCATTTGCCTTGAGGCGTGGTGCGTTCCCTTATGCGCTGAAGCTCAAGGAAGTAGCTGTACCTCATGATCCACTGAACTTTCAACTTACCATCAACATTTCCAACAACTTCACCAAGACCCAATTGATCAATTTTATGTTCGTATTGAGAATCGATGACTGACTCCCCGATATACGTCGAATGGTGCACTGGAGCTCCTTTATCATCATCAA
>Ga0213864_10000910_pt1 | contig 13425 bp, 8 predicted proteins | sample PICome_5_FD_160078 | JGI IMG/M metagenome (GOLD analysis project Ga0213864, IMG submission 160078) | Coastal seawater microbial communities near Pivers Island, North Carolina, United States - PICO247 | ecosystem: Environmental > Aquatic > Marine > Coastal | place: USA: North Carolina | collected... | reverse complement strand
CCTGATGGAGTAATTGCTGAAGCACTTGCAAATATTGCATGATAATCTTTAACCGCAGCTGGATCTTGTATTTCAAACTCTGCAGAACCTGATGATACAAACTCAGCTCTATAGATTGTAAATTTAAGATCTTTATTCTGATCTGCTTCCCATGTAGAAGCATTTTGTGATTTGAATAATGAACCAGCATATGGTTGTTTATCAACTTTAGTTGTACCACCAAGTATTGATTCACCCATTTCAGCAATATATACTTCATATTCTTGTGAGTTAGCAATCAATGTAATTGCATATTCACCTGGTGTTAAGTGAATTGATGGGAATTCAAACTTAGTAGCAAGATTACCATTAGAAGATGTTACAACATCTTGTGGTTTTTTAACTGATACTGCAAATGGTACTGTTGTTGTTTGAGCTTCAGGGTAACCATTTACAGTTCTTCTGATTTCCATTGTAATTGGAACTGTATTTGATTTATTTCTAAAGAAGACATCAACGGATGATACGTGCATACCATCTGGATAAGCATTAGCATCAATTAAGAATGATTGAGCAACAGGATCTGCCCAGAATCTTGTACCACGTCTTCTAATAACACGTTGATTTTGAACTGCTCTTGTTGTTAAAATTGTTTCTTGTTTATCTTGTATTAAACCAATTGCAGTATACTTAGATTCACCAATAGAATCTTGAGATTCAACATCATTTGTATTATTGTTAATTAATCTAAATGTTCTTTCACCTGTTCTAAATGTTTGTGCAGGAATATTAAATAATACACCAATATTACCATATTCATCTGGCACAATAGGATCTCCTGCATTATATGTAGTCACAGCTGTAACTTCAGCATAACCACCATTTGCACCTACAATAAATTCACCAACGTTAATTGTTACAGTGTCATTAAATACTGTTAATAAACGTTTAGTTGCATCTGCTGTTGTTGGGTCAGAATAGATTGCTGTTTCAGCTGTACCTGTTTCTGTAGCAGGGTTTGTATGATCTGTTCTAATAGATAGTGCTTCGTATACACCTTTTGTATCATCAAATAATGCGCCATTATGATTTTCTACTTCAATCACTGTTAATGGTGTTAAGTATGAATCAATTGATGTATTTTCCATATAACCATATAAGCGTGATAATGGTTTAAATGAATTACCAATTGCTAATACTTGGTTATTTCTTATGAATGGAATGAATTGAACGTCAACTACATTAGAACCAAGGTTAGTTGTTTGTGATGATAATACGTTTTGACGTACTGTTGCTGTTGAACTAGTAATTCTAACTCTATTGCCGTTACCAGTAAAGTTATTGATAATTAAATCTGCAGCATCAGGTAATCGTACATCAACAAGTTGGTTAACAGCAGGTAATTGATTTGTATCAACCCATTGATCAAATGATGGCTCAAGATTAATAAAGCCGGCAAATCGAATAACATTAAATGGGTTAACGTTAATATATGTTGTTGCTAGCGGTTGATCAATAGCACTTACTTCAGTATGTTGTAAACCAATTAGATCTCCATTTCTTTCTGTAGTTGTTAATGTACCAACATCAAAACTATGAAATTCAACACTAAATGGAGCACGTAATTCTTGATTAATAGGATCAATTGCCGCATTAAAGTCTGCAGCGGCAGGTTGGGCAATTGAATTATTATTATAATTAAGTGCTGCTTGGTTCCAGTTATTTGAACCATTAAACCATGCATTCCACCAACCCCATCTTCTTTGAGCCCATGCTGATCCACCAACAGCAAATATATCTGCAGATGTAAATGGATCAACAGCAAAACCATTCTTGAATTTTTCAAGATTTGATGCATCAGGGATTGCAGTATCTTTTGCTTGTTTTTCTAATAAAGATAACTGTGTATAGTATTCTAAGTTGTTAATGCGTTTTTCAAGTTTACCAATATCCTTCATTGTATAACGTTGGTTATCAATGTATTTAATTTGAATATCAGAAAGATTAGCTGTATAAGGTGGAATTAATACTGCATATAATGACATTCCATTTGATAAGTCTGTTGGAACTTTAGGATATACTGCAGGTACACCTTGTTTAATTACAAATTCTTGGTTTGATGTAGCAATAACTTTATCAATACGACCTAAATAGTATTGGTAATCAGTATCAAATGTACCATCAGGATCAGGTATTAATCCACCTTCAAATCCTGTACCACCATCAACGCGTCTTGGTCTAAAATCAACAGCATCTCTTAATTCAATTTCTTGTCCAGAAGCTGGATCAGTAAACACTGGAATATCTTCGTAATCAATTGAGTATGAATCAACTGTTAAGAAACCATTACCTGAATGTGTAAAGTTTCTGTAAACAACTACTAAGTAATCATTTGTTGTTGGAGCTGTTCCAGATAATGTAATACCACCATGATCATAGTATTCTGCTCGTTGACCATCATCAAAAATATAATCTGTTGTTACATCTGTATTTGCAATTGCTCCCCATGTAACAACACCAGTATTTGGATCAACTGTTGCAGCAGTAGGATTAGTTGTACCTGTATTATAGATTGTTACATCATAAACGTCTGAAACATCTAATGATTCAGTAACACCTTGAGTTGCATTTAATCCACCTGCACCATCACCTAATATTTTAATTGTGTAGTTAGATAACGCTTTTGTTCTTTCGGATACATTGTTTTGATTAACATTAGCAATTAATATTGAATCTCCGGATAATGTATTATCAGCACCACTATAATCAAGTGTTAATTGTTGTGTTGAACCTTGAGTATTTGCACCAACAGTTATAACACCATTGTTTGGATCAGTAAAATCTAATGGTGTACCATTAGTCGGGTGGAAGACAATATAGTTGCCTTCTTTAACTGTATCTGTTAATGTACCAGAACCAATCCATCTTTCATTTGCTGAAGTAGTTGCAATGTTAGCAACACCTGAGTTAAATGTTACTGTAAATGTTCTTTGTGTTGCATAGTCAGATACTGATAAACCAGCAGAACTTCTAACAGTTTTAATATAGTCATTAGAGAATTTAAATACTAGGCCTGGAGAATCTGAACCAGAAATAAATGTATCACCCGTACCACCGATTTTACTTAATGCATCAATATTTGCTGACCATACAGAATTACCAACACTTGTAACTGCACTAAATACTTCTCCTGGATTCATTTGAATATCAAATAAGTATAGCTTCCATACTGCAGAATTTTGACCATGAGTGCCTGATACCCATTTTACATATCTTAATTTAGCTGTACCAACAGCTACGCCAGTTATATATAAATTAAATGATGAATAATTATTTGGTACAATATTTGTTTTCGGAGCACTATCAGCTGGATCACCAAGAAGAGTATCAACATAGATATAATTACCATATGATGTAGATACATCTAAACTTTCTGCTTGATCAAACTCTCTTGCACGATCTAATGTTAAGAATTCTTGGTTGATTGATTCAAATTCATAACCCTTAACATATGCTTTACCTGGATCTAATGCAACAGTAAATTTGTTTGGATCTGGAACTGCATCTTGATGATCTAAAACTTGAATTGGGAATCTTTTAACTGTATAGTCGCCAGATTCATCAAATGTTCTTCTTGCAAGTTCATTACCAATTTCTGAATAAACTGTTTTTGATTTATTAACAACAAGTTCGCCGTCAACAACACGAGCAATTTCAATAAAGTTATCTTGGTCTGTACCAATATTTTTTGTTGTAAGTGTTAAATCTACTTTGTAGCGATCAGCACCAGGAGCTGCATAGTTTGGAGAACCTTGCGCTCTGTCAAGTAATGATTCATCACCGTCACTATCAACAATTGTTTCTACAACTGTAAATCCAATATTTTTAGATGATGTATTTGTATATTTGTCAACCGCAATAGTTTGAGCTTCAGCAAACACAAATTTACCATCAACAAAGAATATACCTTCATCAACAGAAAAAAGCATTGCATCATTAATTGGATTACTTCCTGAAAGTTGTACTGTTGCTGAATATGTACCATCAGCAGTTTGAACTGTTTCACCTGCTTGGAAAGAATTACCAGCAATTGGTTTTACAATAAATGTAATTGGGTCAGATTCTGTTAAACCTATGGCTTGTTTAATAGTAGCTTCTGCTCCAGATGTCTGTCCTATAATAACTTTATCAGCAAAGTTTACTGGATTAACAGTTTGGCCACCAAAGTTTGTATCAACCTTAATTGATGTTAAGTCTTTTTCAAATGTTCGACCGCCGCCAAGTACAATAGAACCGTTTACAAATACATGTTTACCAAACTTATTAATTTGATCTTGTAATTGTGTTTGTAGTTGAGTAAGTTCTCTTGCTTGAACAGCATAACCTGGTCTAAATAGGATCCTATGAAACTGTTTGGTTTCATCAAAATCATCATAGTAAGGGTTTGTATTAAAATTAATTGCCATAGTTAAACTCTTTTATATTCGTTAATATTATTTATATTAAATTTCCACAATTGTTCTAACTGTTATGATCTGATCTGAAGTAGGAGCATAAGATTCTCTCACACTAAAGAATAAGAAGTCACCAGAGAACTGATCAATCGTTCTTTCTGTAACAGATTCTACAGTGATATTAGATGCAGCAATAGGTGGATTTTCTACACGACCAGCATTTGTTGGATCAGTTGTTAATACATCACCAACTTCAATTGTAAAGTTATTAAACACTGATAATAAGATTTGTGTGTCAGTAAATTCTACAATACGATATTTTTTATATGTATCTTTTGTTAATAACATATCAGGTTCTAATAATGCAGGATTAAATTGACCAGTAATTAATACACATCCAGAACCAACATCTTCAGTAAATCTTCTATTAGATCCAAACTGTTTAAAGTTACGCACTAACCCAACTTTACGATAATCGTTTGTAATCTCTAAACCTTGGTTTTTATCTCGTGATATTGATGTATAGAAAACAATAGCATTTGCATTCAGTTCATCAATTGCATTTGAACCATGACCACCTAAAGGAGTCATAATTGCTCTTGCAACTGCACCACTAGCACCAGTGTTACCTGTAATTTCAATTTCTGTCCATGTATATCCACGACCAGGATTAGTCATTTCAATATGTGTTACTTCACCATTATTAACTGTAGCAACAGCTTCTGCTCCTTCTCCATCACCTAAGATGTTAACCGTTGCAGCTGAATAACCAGTACCACCATCCACAACTTTTACAGTATAGATAGCACCAGGAACTGCAAGCAATTCTACATTTGATTGTAGTGTATCAACATTACCTTGAGTAAAGTCTGCAACTAATACTGCTCCTTCACCATTTCCTGATGAATCAACAACTTCAATATTAGCATTTGTATAACCATAACCAGCGTCTGTAATTGTATAACCTACAATTTCTCCACCAGTACCAAGAGTTGCAACAGCTGTTGCACCAGCAGTTAATGTTATGCTATGCTCTTCATCTAAACCTGATGATATTAATATTGCAGTACCAGCTTCAGCATCTATAAGTGAACCAGCTAATTTTATAGTATTATCATCTACATTAATAACATAATATTGATTGCCATTAGTTAAGCCAGTTATATCCGTACCGCCGCCATTACTATATGTAACTTCATCACCAGTTTCTAATAAGTGATCGTTATATGTAATTTGATTTGATGCAATGTCATTAAGAGCATTAAATGTTTTTGCTGGTGCGCCGATTGTAATTGTAGGAGCAGCAGTATATCCATCTCCTGGATCTGTAAGGTTAATTAAAGAGACTCTACCGTCTAATATAGAAGCAGTTGCTGTTGCTTGTGTACCTGATGCAGGAGCAGCAATTGTAACAAGTGGAACTTCTGTATATTTAGGAATAGGATTTGAAACAATTGCTCTAAATACTGAATCAATACCTGGAGAAATAATTAAATCAATTGTTGCATTTGTTTTTTCTGTAATAGGTAATAATACGGCATTCTTTGCAAGATATTCTAATTCTGCTGTGCCGTTTGTTTCAGTACCAGTTGTATGAGTAGGGCCGCTGGTGCCTGCTGTTCCTGCTGTTGTTACTGTATAATAATTACCATCATAATAAACAATATCATCTTGTATTAATGAAGCAGCAACTGCCCAATCTGCATCTTTAGTTACAGGATCGTCGGCTGTTGCTGTTGGTTGATCTTCATATCCAAAACCTGCATCATCAAGTGTTACTGCATTAATAGATCCACCAGATAATGCAGCTGAAGCTTTAGCTCTTTGACCAGCAAATTTTAATTGAGCAGCACCATTTGTAACAATTCCAGATGTATGTGTTGGACCAGTAGCACCAACCTGTGTACCAGATACTACATAATAATAGTTTTGATCTAATGTTGCTGGATCTGTATGTTTAATATATGATCCAACAGTAACATCCATACTAGAAGTAAATGTAAAATATTCTTCAAATGGTTCTGACATAGTTATAGAAGGTATTGATGTAAAACCTTCACCACCATTTGTAATTTGAATTTCTTGTATAGCATATGGATTATCTTCTAAATAACCGTCACCTGTAACTACAGCAGTAGTTGTTGCAGGATCATAACCCCCACCACCATCTTCAATAGAAATATTATTAATTTCCCCTGAGCTGTAGAAATTTGCTTTAAGTGCATTAGATACAGGCATATATTCTGATGATAAGAATCTATTTCTTAATGAAACAGGAATCGTATACATGAATTTCCATTTATACCCATCACCAGTTTCAAATACATCAGGTGTTGTACCAGTAGGCATAATAGTTGATGGTTGATTACCATTATTCCAAATACATTTATATACGTTATACTGAGTTGTTAGGACATAGAAGTTTGAATCTTCTAGGCGTGTAGCCCCGGAGTAAGCAGGACCGAATCCAAAACCAGTTGTTATATCATATGCATCATCATAATCATCATACACTTCACCAGACATCCAATCAATACGTCTTACAACATATGAAACATCTGATGGTTTAACAAGTTTTGCAGTTAAGATATCACGACGAACGTGAAGATCATACCTAAAATTATCTGATGGTGCACCAGGAGCATCAGTTGTTGGGTTAGCAGGAATAAATGGTGACAAGAAATCTTGCCATGAGTTTTCCTTACCAAACCAATGATAATAACGTGCCGTTCTAGACGTTACTTCCTGGTAAATAGCATCAGCAATTGTTTTCTTAAACTTTGCTTTAAATATTGAGTATGATGAAGCCATTTAATTATCCTACAGTGATCACCCAAGAAATTGCAACTGTTTCAGTAGATGATTTATTAATAACAGGGAATGTGGTTCTACATAACATAGTACCGGCAGTTAATTTATGACCAGTACCACTTGTACCTATAATATTTATTTGTGTTCCGGCATTAGCATCTGATTCTGATGCAGCAAGTTTAATGTTATTTGAATCAACTTCAATAACATAATATGAACCGCCATCAATTAAACCAGTAACAGCAACATTACCACCATCAGTATATGTTACTCTATCCGCTGTTGTTAACCCATGAGAAGGAAGATTTATGATATCACTTGCGTCATCAATATCCTGATCAGCATCAAATGATAAAACTGATGAGGAAGCTGCATTAAAGATACCTGCTTCAACAAGAGCACCAGTTCCTGTACCTGCTCCAAATGTTGCATTAAATGTTGCTGATACACCAGATGGTGTTGCGCTTGATACTGCAACACGAGCTAATTCGTTTTGTAATGCTGTTTGTGCAACAGCAGCAGTCGATGAATCATCACCAACAGCCATATGACTCATTACATCAAAATCATTATTACATAATCTTTGTGCAATGAATTCCTTTCCTGACGTTACGACGAGGTTAGGAACTTCTTTTTCATAGTTCACTTTACCTTCTTTATCGTATTTTTTAATTGACAAACGCCCTGTCAATTTAATACTATCTTTTAACATGTTTACTTACTCCTAAGTTACCGTTGTTGTTGGATCTGAATCAGAAACGGTTACATCTGATTCTAACATATTTCTACCATCACCAAAGAATGTTAACATACCTGGTGGGTTATAGTCTTCTTCAGGTATTACATAGAATTCTAAATCATAAGGTTCAACTTTAATTAAACCACCCTGATCAGTAGCATATGTGTAATCTGTTGGTATAGTAGTATTTATTAAAGTAAATGTAGCCTTAGATACCCATTCTGCAAGTTCAATACTTCCTTCAATTCCAGCTACAAAATTATTTTGAATTTGATACTCACCAAATAATGCTGTACCAGCAGGATGTAAATATGATTTAGCAATTGATTTATATTTTTCTAGTTTTTCATCAACTGTAATAAGATATGAATATTTTTGATAATAATAACTATCTTGTATAAACATATCATCGTCAAGGAAACTATCATTTGTTGAATAATACCCTTGATATTTTGCTACAGCACCAATATCAAATCTTATTAATGCAAAGTTAGTTTCTTCTGATTCACCTATTCCAGTTTCTTCAAAAAACTGTTGTATAATTGTACCTACATATGTTGGTTCACCATAAGAAGTTACAGCATAATTAGGACTTAATGCATATCCGTATTCTTGGTAATTTTCAATTTGTGAATCATCAGGTAATGAATATTGCCTTGTAACACCTTTATCTAAAGTAAAGCTTGAACCAGTAGTACTAATTCTTGTTTTTGATGTAAGTAAGAAAAAATCATTTTCATAACCGGCACCAAACCGAATATTAACAACACCAGTAATACCGCCCGTTGAATTAACACTTGTTACTTTTAATAATTGTGTAATTGTTGTACCACCAGAAATAGTAGTACCTTCAATCAAATCACCAATTTTAAATCCTTCACCAGGTCTTACAATTGTTGCCTTAGTGGATGTTGGTATAATATTACCAGTAATGCCATTAAAATTGATTGTATAATTAGTTTCAATTGTACCGAAGAAGTTTTTATCTATAAATACTTCGTATATATTATCTTGTATATGTTTAACACGCGTAACAAAAACATTAATAGATACATTTGTTCCAGAAACAACAATTCTATTTCCTGGTAATAAGTTTGCATTACCGGCAGTAATGTCAATAAACATTGACATCTCTTGGTTCCAACGACCGTCTGATGCCTTAAGTACAGTATCCCAAGGATATGAAATATCTGCAACTTTATTATATAGAATTTTAAATAAAAACTTATAAGAAGATTCTGTACCTTTTGATTTAAATAAAGGTTTAATCTTTCTTAAAAATAATTTTTTATCAATGTACGGGTAATCTGTGCCACCAAGTATATCAAGTTCACGTCTAAAATATTCTACATATTCATCAAGTGTATTATCAATATCTCTTAGTTTTAATAAATCACGGCGTTCATGTTGATCTAACCATTCATAGTATCCTTTTAAGAACTCTACAAATATTGGGTAGTCTGATCGTACAAACTCTGGTACCTGATTAGATACAACACTTTTTAATTTAATATCACTCATCTATTAATTTCTGCTTGATGTAAATACGTAGTTAGAATTACCTGCTTGATCTCCTTGAGCCACTTTATCAGCAATAACATTAACAAATATGTTATTATCAGGAATCTGTACTAATTGATTACGTATTGAAGCAACATCATTTGATTGTGGTTTAATAATTAATTCAAATGCTGGGCTAGCTGCTGTATCAATGCCAGTAATTTCTATTTCATTCATTTTAATATAACCTGTATCATAATTAATTTCACCAAAATTACGAATATAGTTTTTAATATCATTTTCAATATAATACATTTTTAAATAACCAGTTTGATTATCTGAATTTGGGAAGTCTTCAAGATACATCATTTGGTCATAACCAGCAATCATAAATCCATGAGAGGATACTGATTGTTCTGGAACGCCACTGTGGTAGATCGGGTTGCCAAGGTTGATTTCGTATGTTGTATTACTATTATATCTTACATCAATTTCTCTATGTAATTTAATTGTTGTAATATTACTTAATATAGAATCTTCGGTAGCATCAATATTACGTGATAGATTAGAATATTTAAATATTCCGGTAAATGATTCTAAATGATCATCATTATAATCTTTAATTGTTTGTATAACAAGATCTTTAATATCGCTTAATGCACGTGTTGTAAGATTAGGATTATAATAAACAGATGTTGTTACTTCTAAATTAATATATTCTGGGTCAACAATTTCTGGTGTAATAGATACAACGTTTTTATTCTTTAATATTTCTGTAATGATTAGGTCTTTTTGAGCTGCAGTTAAAGCATTTGTTGTTTCTGGTTTAATTGATAAAAATACTTTACCATATTGTGCAGGAATGTTATCTTCACCACCCCATACATTAATCGTTTGCGCATCAGGGTATGCTCTATAGATTGTGGCCTTATAGTCTTCTGTTGTAACAGCTCGATTTTGTGCAGTGTAATATCTTGGTGCATTATATCTTATTGACTCAATATCTTCAACATCTGTACCACCGGTTGCCGCTAATGTTGTTGTTACAGCAGTATTACCTCCAAGAAGTGTAGCACCTTGGTATGAAAATACTCTAGCACCATTTGCTTCTGTTTTATTTGTAGTCATATATGTTATTGTTACAACATTACCATTTGCTAATTCTTTACCAATTGTATTATTACCAAATTCTAATTCGTATAATTCACCTTCTATTTCTTTTACAAAAAATACTTTTGATGTACCGTCTAAATCTAATAATTCATCTTGTCGCACAAATGTTTCAAATGTGCCACTTGATGCATTTTCTTGTACTCTTACTTTCACAGTACTTAAGTCTACATCTTGATTTGGTATTAAATATCTTACACCGTCTGCAACAGTATATTTAAATTCTAATGGTGTACCTTCTTTAATTTCAACATCAGAAAATGTATACGTAGATCCTGATAATGTTGCAACAGCAGCTTCAGTATTATAAAAGTTATAAGTTGACCCATCAACTGTTGCAGAGAATGGCTGATTTGCTGGGATAGTTAATGATGCAGGTGTTGATGTTGTATTTGAAACAACAATATTAACTTTTGCAACAGCACCAGTTGCAGAATGAGGAATATACCCAATTTCTTTTGCTCGTGAAACGACGCTTGATCGCTTGCTGGCTGAATCTAAAAATGATTCATTAACCGCCAAATTAGTATATAGAGCATTGTAATGGGTGTTATAAGCAAGTATATCAAGCAAGATAGACATGCTAGATCCTTCAAAATCATAATCCCTGAATGTATCTTGTCCTTCTAGATATGATTTGATATTTGCTTTTATTGCATCAAAATCTAATTCTGATGTTTGTATTTTCCTATTCGTATAATGTGCCATTATCGTGTTCTCGTGAGTATTAAATCAACCTGTATTGGTCTAGTAGTATTTATTATTCTAAAATAAATGCTAACATTTACATAATGATCATCAGGTGATATTGTAACTTGAACCTCTTCTAATTTAACTCTTGGTTCAAAGTTTGTAATTGTATCTGTAATTGCACGCTTAAGCATAACGTTAAGCATAGGTGTAACCGGTTCAAAGAGTAATCCTCTTATTTGTGAACCTATTTCTGAATGAAATGGTCTCTCATAGTTTTGAGTCAAGACTAAGTTACGAACTGAAGCCTTAATTGCTTCTTCGTCATACTTCATTGCGACATCGTATGTTGCTGGATGCTTAGTAAAGTTAAAATCAAAGTCTGAAAATGTTCTTGTGTTCCTTGCCATACTATTATTTATAACCCTTTTAACCGAAAAATACGTTTGGTGAACCTTGCGCAGATAAAGATCCACATGCAACTGGATCACCAATCCTTGCAGCAGGTATACCATTAACAAAGACTGTAGATGATCCTTTTGCTAATACTGAGTCATGACAAGAAGGACCACAACAATGTGTTACCCAATGATCTCCTTCTCGATGTACACCAATGCCATTCACAAATACATCAGTACTTGCTTCGTCATTAACCCGTGGTGGATAACACCCATGTCCTGTACATATATCTCCTAATCTAGTAACTGCTGGCATTATGGTTTAGGATTATTATCCTTTACTTCCTTAAGTGTTATATAAAAGTCTGATGTTTGATCTAATGTACCTAAATCAATAGCATGCCAAAGCATATCTAATTGATCTCCGATGTCTGGATATTGTTCTTTTCTATCTTTTTGATATTGTATTGAATCTTCAATTGCTTGTAATCGAACAATTTCTGTATTAATTTCTTCTTCTGTAGGCTTAGTTTGTGATTCATCTATCCAATCTAAACCATCATATGTATCACCAATCAAACTCCAATTTGCATTTGGTCTTAATGATTGTAATGCTTCGACTATTGTTATCATTGTGCCACCTCATAAATTGTCATATAACTAAATGATGCCATATCATTATTGCTTCTATTGTTTATATAATGAGTATAAGTTGTTCCACTCCACCCACCTGTTGATCGAAGTGTATAGGTTCTTGCAGATGTACTAAGTGCATCTTCTTCATGTATAATAGTAGAATTAACTAACTGATTATTATCACTACCTGTATAATATGTTACATTCATATTAGGTTCATTACTATTACCATATCCAGATGTTGATACAACTTTAGAACTTCCTTTGTAATATCCAAATGAGATTACATGCCCTTTAGTGTGTACAACATTTGAAACAATTATAATTTTACTTGAAGCAAATTTTGGCGTAAATGCAATAGATAATCCGGTGATTGCAACAGGAGATGTTGAGGAAATAGTTTGTCTTGCAGGGCCTGATCTTGCTGTTTGTGTTTGAACAATAGTACCAGGTGAATGTAATTTAGTTATTTCTGTAGCGCCACTAATAGTTGTTAGTTTTATGTTACCGGTATTATATAATGATTCTATTTCAAAATTATTAGTATTATTAATTCCTAAATTATAATTTACTAGACCACCATCTTGTTTAAAAAATATTGTTGGAATATGAGATTCTGTAACATTATCAATATCTGCTTCAAGTGTTATACCAACACTTCCAGCACTTTTTATATGTATATCAGTACTTGGTGTAGTTGTCCCTATACCTATGTTATCAGCAAATAGAGATGGAACAGTTAAGTCCCCAGTAATTTCAGTATTGCCTTCAAGTGTTGTTAAATCTAGGTTATTTAATTGTGTTTGTACACTATCAATATTATTTTGTAATGATGATAGTGAAGTATCGACATACTCAAAATTTTCATCAAGTAATGTAAGTGCTATTTGACCTGTTTTATCTGAAAATGTATTTGGTGCTGCCATTTAAGTTGTCCATGTTATTTCGTTATTATTACTATCTACCCAAGTTATTGTATTACCACTAGCATTTGTCCATGTAATCACAATACCTACTGGATTTACATACTTAGCTAATTGTCTTTTAT
>Ga0213864_10000906_pt1 | contig 13464 bp, 10 predicted proteins | sample PICome_5_FD_160078 | JGI IMG/M metagenome (GOLD analysis project Ga0213864, IMG submission 160078) | Coastal seawater microbial communities near Pivers Island, North Carolina, United States - PICO247 | ecosystem: Environmental > Aquatic > Marine > Coastal | place: USA: North Carolina... | reverse complement strand
AAAGATGCTTTGCAAGCGCGCGGTTGCGCCGCGGCCGCGCGCAGCGGCCTCAGGCCGCCATTCCGAATGTAACCGCTTTTTGTGTTCTGGCCAAAACCAAGTGTTGGCCAAAACCAAATAAACCCCGCTATAATTCACATAAATTGTCATGAATTTACTTCTCGCCACTCCAACGAGTTTTCGGTCTTGGTCCATCTAGCATTGGCACTCCAGACAAGCAACAGACAGCGCCGGGTCGAGAACCGACACTCGATCGTGCTCGGCACCGACACTCTGTGCATGTCCACTGAAGACTCGGAAACATCCAGAGAACATGAAAGAGTGGACACAATCGACCTCGCAGACGTCCCAGAAGGCTTTTTTAGAAAAAGCGGAAGCGCGACGTCGCAAACGGGAAGCGAAGACCAAAGCGAAAGCGCGCCAGCTATTGCGGAAGGAGGGGGCAGGGGGCAAGAAGAAGAAGATCCGGAAGAAGAAGCCAATGGTTCGGGCGAGGCCGGTCGTCTTTCCCAGGGCTCGAACTCTCTAGCAGTCCTCGTCCCGCACTTCAATCGACGCTTTGACGACGATGAGTTCAACGCACTTGCGACCCACGCCGATCGGGCTTTTGCATTATTGGCGCAGATCTCACAGCTCGTTGGTACAGAGACAAGCCAGTTGGTTTCAAATTCGGACTACACAGTGGGGACAGTCATGACCAGGCCGGACGCACCAGTCCACCCGCTCGATGACTTTGAGCTAGTCGTGCCGTTCACGAGAGTTCACACAAACGGCCAAGAGTACGTGCCTGCGGGACCCTGCAACGCGACCCGTCTAGGGATGGGCACCTACGGAGCCGATGGTCTTGCAAGCTTCCCTCACATACTGGCTAAGACGCCTCGCGGCGAGCATCTGTGGGTGCTCGAGGCCTCTAAGAAGGTGGGAGTCAAGGCCATGCTTGTGAACAAGAGGCATACTGGGCATCGGGTTACCGAGAAGCACGTCCTCGATCTCTTTAACTCGACGCTGCCTGAGGGCAGCCCGCCGCTTAGATCTCTGGAATTTCAGATGCGTCTTCTCTTCGCCCACCACGACGAGTCTGGATTCAACGCCGTTCCAGTGGGAGTAGGAATGAGCAAAACCTTTAAGAAGCCGCTCTCAAGCGGTTGTTACCCACCTTTCACACAGCTGCTCGACCCGCCTGAACTGTCCAAATCGTTGGACGACGACGAGCCAAAACTGACCTCAGCCTACCGCAAAGTGATGACCGGAGGATGCGTGGCATTCCCGTTCAAGGTCCGAGGTGCGTGCACCAGCAACATGGCTATGCCCAAGCACTCAAAGTTTGTGGTTCAAGTATCTGCGGTTGACCCTCGCCTTCGACGGTTTAATGCCCAATCAGAACCTTTTCTGATCACGTCCAAGTTTTTCTCCTCCAGCTCAAACGATGAAGCAGGCGAACGCGGCCGACTGGAGCGCGGGGAAGTTTACTACCGTTCGACCGAGGACGGTGCCCCAGTAAAGGTTCGTGTCCGTAAGCGGTCTCGTGTAGAGCAGACAGCGTGAAAAGAGCTAGTCCTTCTTTTGTAAGAATTTAGTAATTTTTACATGTAGCCTCTCGCAATGAGCCCTACGTTGAGCCATAGAAGGTAGCGAGCCTCCATTTCGTTTAGGAAGGAGGTAGATTCCTGTCCATGTGCGGCACTTGGCCATCTCTAGTGCATGTGAGTGGCGATTCCCAGGCACTCAAACGCAACCGCATCGATCAGAGCTTGCGTTCGCTGCCTCTTGCTTCGAGCGTCTGCCTGTTCAAAGTTGGAGGGTATATTGCTTTCGATCGGAGAACCTTCGAAGATCCTATGCATTTTTTCGACATTTTGCACGTTCCAATTGCTCAAATTAGCATTCATGGCTTTGGCACCGAAAAACATGTGTGTCATGTCCGTGACATTGCGGACGTTCCACCCGCTGAGGCCCGTCCCTTCGAAGTGTGCACAGCCTTTAAACATGCTTTCCATGAACATGACTTTGTCGACCGTCCACCCGCTCAGGTCGGCATTGAAGAGTTCACAGCCTTCAAACATGCCTGCCATGTTCGTGACTTTGTCGACCTTCCACCCGCTCAGGTCGGCATTGAAGAGTGCACAGTCTTTAAACATGCGTGCCATGTACGTGACATTGTGGACCTTCCACCCGCTCAAGCCCGCCCCTTCGAAGCGTGCACAGCCTTCAAACATGCCTGCCATGTTCGTGACTTTGTCGACCTTCCACTCGCTCAAGCCCGCCCCTTCGAAGCGTGCACAGCCATCAAACATGCTTTCCATGTTCGTGACTTTGTCGACCTTCCACCCGCTCAGGTCAGCATTCATGGCTTCGGCACCGAAAAACACGCGTTCCATCCACCTGACGTTGACGGCCTTCCACCTGTTCAAGCCCGTCCCTTCGAAGCGTGCACAGCCTTCAAACATGCTTGACATGCCCACGACGTTGTTGACCTCCCACCCGCTCAAGTCGGCGTTGAAGAATGCACAGCCTTTAAACACGCCTCTCATGTCCGCGACTTTGTCGACCTTCCACCCGCTCAAGCCCTTCCCTTCGAAGCGTGCACAGCTTTCAAACATGGATGTCATGTTCGTGACGTTGTCGACGTTCCACCCGCTCAAGTCGGCATTGAAGCGTTTACAGCCTTCAAACATGTTTTCCATGTCCGTGACATTGTCGACCTTCCACTCGCTGAGGCCCGTCCCTTCGAAGAGTGTACAGCCTTCAAACACGCTTTCCATGTCCATGACTTTGTCGACCTCCCACCCGCTCAAGTCGGCATTGAAGAGTGCACAGTCTTTAAACATGCTTTCCATAAACCTGACGTTGACGACCTTCCACCCGTTCAAGCCCGCCCCCTCGAAGCGTGCACAGCCTTCAAACATGCTTGTCATGCTCACGACCTTGTTGACCTTCCACCCGCTCAAGTCGGCATTGAAGAGTTCACAGCCTTCAAACATGCCTGCCATGTTCGTGACTTTGTCGACCTTCCACCCGCTCAAGCCCGCCCCTTTGAAGCTTGCACAGTCTTTAAACATGTGTGCCATGTTCGTGACGTTGTCGACGTTCCACTCGCTCAGGTCGGCATTGAAGTCTGCACGTCCTATAAACAGTCTGTACATGTTCGTGACTTTGCTCACGTCCCAGTCTGCAATCGGGCCGTACACGGCGTGTTTGTATCCTGGACCACCTGCACGCAATGCTTCACTTACGGCATCTCTAATTGTATCGTTTCGCAACGGTATGCTCCCCCATTTTTCATCAAAGAGGAACTCCGGGCGCCAGGCAACGTGCTTGGGAGCTTCTTTTCCGGCGTCGTATTCATCGCGCAGCGCCAACCAGTCACTTTTCCGAAGCGGTACCTTGTTGTTAGGGTCAAATTCCTTCCCTGGTTGACTTACCCACTCCCACAGCGCTTTAGCATCGAAGATGTTGTTGCCAGGAGGACGGGGACGAGGACCATCCTCACGACCATTCGGATTGGGCCTATCCGCGAAAGGCAGGCGAAACACCGACGCTCCTGGTTTAAATTCACCCAAGGTAATCGTACAATCGGCTGCCCCATCAGAATCCTTTAACTGGTAGAACTCACCCGTCAGTGCATGGGGGGTTTTTATCGAAAGTTTCGAGAGGTTGGGAAGCATTTGAAGTGTGCGCGTCCTTTTACCTTTACCTAATGGTAAAAGGACTCGAAACGTGATATCATTACACCGGAGTGACACGATTACAGCTCTAGTGCACGTGAGTGGCGATTCCCAGGCGCTCAAACGCATCCCCACCTATAAGAGCATCAGTTCGCTTCCTCGTCCCGAGGCGGCAAAAGGCCTGTTCCACATCCAAAGTAGCGGCAATCGTCACCTGGATCTACTCGTTGAAATAATGAGACTCCTCTTACCACCGTTCGCTTTGTATGGCGGTCGGGTCAACGTGCAGCTGCATAGACACAAACGCCCCTACGTCTTTACCGCTGGCGTCGGTAGCGAGCTGTGTGACCTCCCGCCACGTTGCCATCCCCGTCGTGTGTGACGGGAGTGCCATCTGCACCAAGTTTGCTATGCCCTGCACAGCCTTAAGGTTGTGACAGAGAGCCGCAAACGGAATCACGACGTCGAGGATGACAGCACGGTCTGCATCAACGGAGCCGTTCACCGGCTTTACTGAGGTCAATTCTTCGTTGAGTTTGTTGAATATCTGTTTGGACGACTCCAAGATATCACACTCTTCCTTACCTAGCACCAGCGGCGCCGAGCTCCTTCGCAGAGAGTTTTCCTGCACCTCTCGAAAGGACGCTTGCAGCAGTTCATTCTTCTTTCTGTCGACCGTATAGAGTGGCACAGCCGCAAAATTCTCCGTTACGAGTTGCTTGGGACTCACACCGGCTTGTATCACCTTGAAGTCAGCCGTCGTCGAGACGAGGACCAACTGGCAGTGGGCCTTGCCCGTGTCTAGAAGCTTGTCACTGTTCATGAGCGGAGAGCTTGTGTCGAAGATGAGCTCGACAAACTGGGCGTAAAAGCGGTGCTTTCCCTTGGCGCCCGCGTCCAGTGATTTGATGACTGACGCCACCGACGGGGACAATAGTGCGGCCACTTGCGTCGAGGACTCGATGTCACGTTCCCTCGCTTTCCTCTCTTCGTCATCCTTGGTGTACAGCCTTGACTGCGCGGCACTCGTTCCCTCCCCGGCCAGCGTTTGCAAATTAGCAAAACGCTCCGCGTGCTCATCGATCGAATCTAACCCTTTGAGGATGATATCGAGCTCATCCTCCGCGTGTGGAATGCCATACTCACGACTGTAAAGCGCCTCAATGTGCGCCTGTGTGATCTCGTCAATGTTGTCGTCAGGACGGGACATAGCGACATCGGCGGTTGCTCCGGTGTTCGTTCCGGAGACACCGGCCCGCGACTTGGCTCCGCGGTGGAGCGCTTTCACAATATGCAGACGGGGGACAAAGAGGGCCATGGCGTGACCCGCAAGATGCGTCTCTCCATTCTGACCTGCGGCGTCGGCGTTTGCGGCATTTGCTCCCAGTACAGCTATACCGACGTCGTAGTGTGACAAAGCACGGTGCATGGCGTAAAGGTATGGGTAAGTTGACTTGTTATCTTCAGGGCTCCCCGTCGAAAAAAGCCGTCTCACTCGATGCACAAACGACGTGATGCTTGCCGCCGCACCGTCACAGTCGTCCCCAGCGATCGGCGCTGCTGTAGCTTCCGCGTTCCATGACTCACTAGGGAAGGTCTGAAGCTTCTCCGGGAGCAAAACCGTCCTTCCGTCGGCACGATACGGTATCAGCACGGCAGTGAGTGTGCTAAGCGCCGACACGACGTTCTCAGCAAACTTCGCCGCGGTCATTCCCCGACGAGTGGGGTCTAAAAACTCAAGGTAGACCTGATGATCGTCACCAAACTCAGTCTCGATGGCCGCCTTGAACATCTCCTCCATGCACACGTCTGACAGAGAAGGGTGCTTTCCTACGACCTCTGCACACAGCGAATACTGCGTCCCGTTGTTGCCGAAAGGCACTCTCATAACAGACTTGGTTAGGGAAGGGGCAAAGGGCGAAATCAGAAGCTGTCTAAGATCCCAGCTTGAATTATAAATTTGCAACATGATGTTTTCCACCTCCTTTCCGCGGGCCTCGTGGTCTCCATCGTGGGTGAAAACAACACTCTGTTGGCTTCCTTCTTGGTCCACAACGCGCGCATTCCGTACTCCTAAAGCAGCTGAAATCTCTGGCCAGTTTGGGTAAACAAGCGGAATCACGCCTGTGGGGTTTTCCGAAAGAAGCAGTTGTACAGGGAAGGCGGCTTGGCCAGAGACAGTAGAGCACAGGGTAGCGTTGATGGAGGCACCCAAACGAGTCACAGTAGACATCAGCTGCGTCCTGTCGGAAATCTCAAAGTGAGTCACTCGCCACTTTGCTGCTGGGAGAGGCAGTTTCACTACTTGCGGTTTTTCAGTGAGAAAAACACGCTCGTGAAATTTCGAACCCGTTGTTGCCAAAAGTGTAAAATCCCTCGCACATGCGGCACCCAACGTGGTTCCGCGCGTCAACGCAGTGTCCTCAATGGGTGCCTCTTCTTTAGAGAGGGTGAGCTCAAGGTAAGCCGCCATTTTAAGCACTTTCACCCTTACTCAACTACAAAAAATGCGACCTAATCTCGGCTTTCTCGTTAAGTCGACAAAGATGTGTAAAGATCATGGCGCCATGTTCCGATGCTTGACTTACGCGGTAAATAGATTATGAGATATCCGAGTGACAGAGTAGCAAATCCAAGCAGACCGACCGAGGTAAAAAAAGACCAATCTTTCTTGTAATCTTGCTCAGGTATTCCTGCAAAAATGACAGCCATGAAGACAACTCCAATCATGGTCCATGCTGTCAAAAAGATTGCGTTCTTCATGCCTTCGCCTCCGACGGTCTCCGCCTCGTCGGCAAAGGCAGGAAGGAAGGCTCCAAGCAGACAACCGAGAAGCATGGCGACGATATCAAGCGGCCAGAAGGCAGGGTCCACACCGAGGCCTGCCTTCGCGATTACCAGCGCTCCCGTACCGAGGATCACTCCGAGTATGTCACTGCGAGCGCAGGAGTATTGACGGGTTCAATTTGATTATTGGGCGTTCCAAGAATTGCGGAGACATACCTAAACGTGTTGCCAAGCCCGGCCATCAACTTGTCGGCCGCCACGTGGGTGTTGACGAGTGTTTTTCGGATTGAATCTTGATTATCAATTTTTAATTCTTCCCGTTGGTTAATATTCATGGCTCCGCTGATCACGTTGGTGCCAAACTTGTACAAGATGGGGTCGAGCTTGTCCATGCCGTAGAACAGGCCAAAGTTGTCGAGGAAACCAAAGACCAAACCTAACATCAGTCCGCAGTATAGATTCTTGGCGACGAGCAGACCGTCCATGGCGACGCGTGTCGTGACCACCGTGTCTGTCGCGTTTGACGAGCAGGTGTGCACTTGCATAGTAGGCCATCCGAAAAAGTTGCTTGCTGTGATGCTGTCCACTAAAGGGCTCGTCTCGCCGCCCCAGTAAGCGAACAAGACGGCGAGTCCAACAAAGGAGAAAGAGAGACCAAGAGAAAGAAAGAGAAATCGAATCACGCCGTTGAGCGACCCTTTATTCATTTTACCATTCTTATTGAAATCATCCACTGCCGCCAGTGCCGTCACATACTGCTTCATGATAGGCTGGTAATCCATAGTGCTACACATCGTCGCATTCATCTTTCCTATTTTGTCGAGGCGCTTCTTGAGCATAGTGTCCAGTAATTCTTGGATCTTGTTTACCTCCATCGTTAAATCGTCGGTAGCCTCGTCTGAGTTCACCTTATTGTACAAGATGGAGTTCCATTGGCCTTCTGTAGGGTGCACATTGTAGAACGACGGTGCATTTGGCCCGAGTGCGCACACAGCACGGCCGGCAAACTGGCGGTTCATTGCTCTCTGTGCTTCTACCTGGATTGGGTTTACAGGCCTAATGTGCAGTGGTAAGAGTCGCAACGTCAAGCAATGCCAACCCCGAACAGCGACCATTATGGCACATACCCGCCAAAACAACTGTCTATGTGTGCGAAAATTGAGGGTTGTAGGGCTTACACGGTCAGTTCACCAAAGGACCCCTGACGCTCAGATTTCCCACCACCCCAATTTTGCTCCCTCAAAAAAGCACAGTGCAAGCACACGGGAATCATCTATAGCAGAATGAAGCCTTGCCCAGACTGGTGGGCGACCAAAGAGGTGTGCATATAATTCGCAGAGACGAAACGGCTTTCTCCGTCCGTTGCTCGTTCGCAGCGGGGAATGCGCCGAGGAACACCTCATGGTGCACATCACATCTGTGGCCTTAAGGGTCTGCGTCATCCCAACGTTGTCTGCTGTGAAGTTAACGGCCCGCACGTCAAAGGTGGCGTTGTGGGCGACGATCTGGCCGCCCTTGTCCTTGATCTCAGAGACGAGATTGAAGAAGGCCTCGAGCTCCTGGACCGGATCGGCCCCTGCGGCCGACATAGATGCCGTTACGCGGTGTATTTTTACAGCATCTGGGCTCATCTTGATTCCATCAGGTAGCTTCAGAATCTTGTCATACTCGACCACGGCATCCCCCGGTCGCATGCAAATGTAACTCAGTTGGCAGATGGCCGGGGCGCCGAGCCCGGCCGTTTCAGTGTCGAAAATCAACACGGGCTTCTTGAGCTCCAGGGTGTCGAGAGGTGGCATCACGTTCAAGGGCGGCAAGTCCTCAGCGTCGATTTCCGTCGAGTCCGATGGCGGCGGCGCTGATGGGCGCTCCGGAGGGACTACTACCACGTCGGGCGGCCCGGGGGAGCTTGGCCGTTCGGGTGGACCAGGTGAGGTAGGTCGCTCGGGCCCAGGCGAGCTCGGGCGCGGCGGTGGCACCGGCAAGCTTGGAAGTGCATTGTTTTTTAGCCCAAAAGCCTTGATCTCCTCGCTCTCCTTTGGCTGCGGCGGGGCGATGGGCCGTCGATTCTCGTCAAACTGCCACCCACACCCCAAAAGGAAAAAATGGTTCGGTGTGATTTCAACTTCCATGGGCTCGGGCTCTTCTTGAAGCATCATTTGGTTTTGGATACAGGACAGGGGTGCGGGCCGAAGCTCACCGTCGAGTTTGACAAATATTTAGCGGCAGAGCCCTTGGTTGTTGTTCGCACTTCCTTGATCTCGAGAACAATCGGATCGTGGTCGCTCAATCCAATTTTTCCCAGCCTTGAGTTTTGCGGGGCTACCAACTCGAGCACGTCCCAGCGCAAGTTGAACGCACTGGACGCCCAGCCGGACGGAACAAAGTGGTCAAAGCTCTTCCGGCCCGCACTCGTCGCCACGTTGGAGCCCACAAGGGGCTGTCCCCAGCCGATAGATTCGAGGTCCACGACTGCCCCGGGGTAGGCGTTGAAGTCGCCCGCCACGACGTGAATGACGGGGTCTTTGCGCGCATCGTAAGCTCCCTTGGCCGTAAACGGCTCGTCGAGACGCGTTGCCGCCTCCTGGGCGTAGCTCGAGAAAAACGTTTTGATCTGCTCGTCGCGCGCCAATGAGCGCGCCGCAGGGGGGAAGTGGACGGAAGCTAGGACGAGCGTCTGCGGTTTGCTGAACCGCGTGTCGAGCAGCTTGACGACCAGCGGGGCGTGGTCAAGTTTGGCGCCGCCCACGTGCGTGATCGTTTGGGATTTCACGATCTTGAGTGGCAACTTGCAAAGGCACACGTGTACTTCCAGGCTGCCGGGACCGGAAGGCTCTGAAATGGAGAAGGTCCACTGCGCGGAGCTCTCCGACGCGTGCTGGATGAGGCCGACGAGCGCCTCCGTCTTTGCGCGGGCGTCCGAGGCGGGGACCTCGCTCATGAGGACGACGTCCACATCTGCCATTTCGCTGACGAGGGCGAGCCACTGGGTTTGCAGCGACTCGCGCCCGAGGCGCAGTTTGAGCGAATTGAACGCCAGGAGTTTCACGCTGTGCCGGTTCTTGCGAAAGACCCCGGAGGTCACCCCCACGTCTCCGTCTTCGACGTCGTCGTCCTCGTCGTCATCGTCGGTTTGCCCCGGGGAGGCCAGAGGCGAACTCTTTTGGCGCGCCTTCAGGAGTGCTGAAATTCGCTCCGCTTTGAGTTCTGGTACCGGATCGATGTTGTAGAGCTCGCAGAGCTCATTCATGATCCCTTCTGCGAGCTTGCCGAGACGCCCTGGGCCGTAGCCCTTGAGATTCAGACGATGAAGCGTATGGGCATCGGGCTCGGGCTTTGTCAGCATTTTAGTTGTGCGTAGAACGCTCGTTTCTCGGTTGTTTTTTCACTTTATTTTTCTGCACACTTTCATTTTAGCGAGCGTTTACTTTTATCGAAGCGGTCTCTCTTCCTTCATAACTGGGACGTATCGCCTCGTGGCGTGTTCAGGCAATCCTATGGTCGACTGGCCACTCCCCATCTGCTCCCCCGTCCATTCGCTCCGCTAAGACAAACGGTTCACACACGACGCTCTGCTATTTAGCGAGGCTGGTTGAATGGCCGAGCGCGAGGTAGTAGGAGTCCTGGAGGAGGCCATGTCGTCGACAGCCGCCGTGTTTTCCGAGATATCGGCCCTTTTGAAAGAAGGTGAGACGCCAAACAAAGCGCAGCTAAAGTCATGGAAGCGGCTGGCCGCAAAGGGAAACAAGGCGATAGCTAAGACCGCGCGTATCTTTTGGTCTAAGGAAGACCGTTCCCGTGTAGAGAACGCTCTTCTCAAGCAGACTCTGAAGTCTGAACGACTCGATAGGGACGCGAACTTTGCAAGAATCCTTGAAAAACTACGATCACATTCCAACATTTCAACCACCGATCTCGACCGCGCATGCGGTGCGGCAGCACAAGTTCAGGTCGTGCTCTCGCAGCTTGCACCGGTGCCAAACACATCATTCCACGGCGCCGCGTTCCTGGCGCTCAGCTACAACGACGCTTCGTCGGTCTCATTGGGTTTACAAGCAGACGCGCCTTCTTCAAGCAGTGAAGTGGTGCCTCTTCAATAGATCTTCTGTATTTACAATCTTGATGGGTAGTGCAAATGCCATCTTCCTAGTCGTCTGTGCCGACGACTTTAGGATGCCTTCCGAAGAAACCGGTGACTTGCTAAGCAGTTTCCGTGTGGATTCCGTGTCGATCTGCGTGGAAAAATTGAAAAAGTGCTCGCTGTTCGACCTGTAGCCACGATAACCTACGAAAGCACCCTCGGCAGGCGCTCCACCCTCAATCTGTTCTGACTTGGTCTTTGGAACATCTGCACTGTCAGCATCGACAATTGTGTTTGGAATGTAATAGAATGTACCCAGAATTGTCTGCGCGACGACAACGCCGGCCAGTATCACAGTCCCGATGATTACACCAAACCACCGGTAACGACAAACTTCCTTGTCAAAATTGCTTCCCCCACTGTCAAAGATAGCACACTCTTTGACCGCCTTCTTCTCGTCTGAAAAGAATTCGTAATCAAAAAAAACCACAGTTGGAACAAACGCACCGACAGCAAACGCGACCCAGATATAGAAAATAAACATAATGTTGCAGTTCATGCCGTTGATTGTCCAGCGAGCCAAAACGGCACTGGACACCATCCCCGCCGTGATGACTGCAAACATCCAGCCTTTGGCCATATCATAAAGCGGTAATGCAATCGTTTCGGCGTCCCACCCGAGCCCCGTTTCTCCGGACACCGCGCGGGCCCACGCCATGCCAAATGAGTTCTGCACAAGCGCACAGCCGGTAATGAGGATCGTCGTTCCAAGAATGCACAGAGGTAACATCAGTGCCGCAACGCACATCGACCTGGAGTCAACAGGGACTTCTTTTTTGGCCTTGCGCTCAATCCTCATGACGGGTATTTCTTTGCCCTTCTGTTTATCGGGGAACTGGTACAGCTGTTCGCTGAGAGGAATCGCTACGAGAGTAAAAGTGCAGCAAGCCAAAACAAATACTTCGCACACGTGCGCTGTCCAGTCAATTTTCCAGCCGCTGCGCGAGTAGAATTGTTCGAGCTGGTACATGTCCATGAAGGTGTAGCCTTCCCGTTTATTTTCCTCGCATTGTGGACGCCCCAACCTAGAGGCGAAACCCCAAGGTGCAAGTATGCAGACGATCCAGAAACTCCACGCAATCAACACGACAATTACGCCAACAACAAAAGCCAGCGCACGCTTGGCTTCCGTCGTTGCGGCCATGGCGTACAGCGCTTTTCGCCACGTAGTGCGATCCATTTTCCCTCCTCGGGACGCTCGATCCGGGTACGTCACCTCGGCCAGAACGACCGCCGCCGAGTGCATCGCGAAGAAGGCCGTGGCCAAAGCCATAGGAATGTAGGCCGTTACAGACCACGAAAACCGGGCCCCGATCATCATCCGCGCCTTGATGTCCCAAGGAGATGTCTCATTAAAATTCGACACGTTCGCCCAGGGCCACGTCATCGGGCCAGGGGAGTTGGGCACGAGCGGCATCGCGTACGTCCCATCGTCCGGGCCATGACGGCCGAACGAGTGCTGCTGCACGCAGTGGGTGTAAGCCTTGGTCACGTCGGCGGGGATCGAGCCGCTCCCGGTGACGCTGCCGTCGCACGAGACGAGCACCGGCTTGGGGACCGACGGCGTCTGGACAGAATCGTCGAAATTCGCCGACGTTCGGCCGTAGATGGTGTCGCAGGAGGCAGGCGGGGTCAGGCTGTTGAGCGCGACGACGGCATCGTAGAACAGCGACGCGTTGATTGTGGGCATCGTCTCCCCGCCCATAATCGACGTCATGGCGACCCCAGCCGCGAGTTGAACCGCGTAGTTGCCGGCTTGCGACGGCTGCTGGCTCGCCCAGTAGAGAGAGTGGACCGAGGCTTGAACGAGATTGCCAAACTTCTTCGCCTTGTCCTCGTCGCCGGAGCATGAGTAGCCGGCATCATTGTACCCGGCGTTCTCGAGATTTTTCACGTGCGGTGATGACACGCAGGTGCCGAGGTTTGCAAACTTGTACGCCGAGGAGCCCACTACCAAATCGTCGCCGCGGATTGAAAAGGCTGAAAACAGCAAGAAGAAGCAACCCACCTGGGCCACCATGGTGAGCACCGCGCACAGACAAGTCGTGCGCCGGAGGGTAAACTCGCCCATTTCAGACTTGAACTGGGGATTCTTTCTTTCAGACGGTTTTTCCTGACTTAAAACTCTAGACACTCATGTTATCCTCAGACCCCTTGGCCTCCGCCTTGGTGGCCACGCATGGCGTGTAAAGGCTTTTTTGCCTTGCAAGCAGTCTGTGACCTGTCCGTACCACTTGCCGGTTCTTTTGACTTGCTTCACCCCGGTGGCGTCATCTTCTTCTTCGTCGTCCGACGAGGACGTGTCCGAAACGTCCCTTTTCACGGCCTTGGTGCCGGTTCGGGAGGCCACCGATTTGCTCATGGGTTTGTCTTACAACACACGTTACCACTACAACGTCCATTCTACCAGAAAACCCCCTACTGCGGCGCGCGCGACCTCCGCGTAAAAGCCTTTGGCCCAGTGACCCCCCCGCCCTCTGAGCCGGAAGAGGGCGTGGGCGACGCCGGCGCGTCGGCTGGGGCCGGCTCCAAGCCCCCGCTGAACAGGCCGCCTCCCCCGAAAATTGACGAAAACACGCTGTCCACCGCAGAGCCAGAGGCTGCGGCGGGGGCAGGGGCCACGGGCTTGGCGGCCGCCGCTGGGCCAACCGGGGCCAGGGCCTTCGCCTTTTTCATCGCGCTGCCCGTACCTTCTGCCTTCTTGGTGGGGGCTTTCACGCCGCCCGGTGCCTTGGCCGGTGCCGGGGCCTTGGCCGCCGCCGCGGTCGCCGCCGGGGCAGGGGCAGGGGCGGTCGCCGCAGCCGCAGCCACCGCCGGGGCAGGGGCAGGAGCCACCACCGGGGCCGCAGGGGCCGGTGCTACCACCGGAGC
>Ga0213864_10000905_pt1 | contig 13489 bp, 20 predicted proteins | sample PICome_5_FD_160078 | JGI IMG/M metagenome (GOLD analysis project Ga0213864, IMG submission 160078) | Coastal seawater microbial communities near Pivers Island, North Carolina, United States - PICO247 | ecosystem: Environmental > Aquatic > Marine > Coastal | place: USA: North Carolina... | reverse complement strand
TTGATTCAGTAGAAATTCTTACCTTATAATACCCATGCTCAATAGGGTTTGCATTTTCGTCGTAAAATCCCCATGGATAATAATTATTAAGTCTATCCGAAATGTTTTGAATAACCTTAAAAGGACTTTGTAGAATTATTTTAATTTCAGGCAAATTCTCATTCGTCAAAACCATTACCCCGTCAGCAAAACTCTCTTCCTCTTCGTCGTAATTGTATAAAAACTGATTGTTTTTAGCGTAGTTTGGTGCGTATTCTTCTGAAACCACGCGACTTAATTTATCCGTCCAATCATCAATATTTGTATCGTTCAAAACGCTTGAGCCTAATTTTAACTCTAAGTTTGTTGAAGAAGTTTTTCGAATCATAACATTATAGTCTTGAATAACAGACTTTACAAAATCTATCTGTCTCATGTCGCCTATAATGTCGGCAAAAACTATGCTAATTCCTTGAACGTCTAAACTAATTCGAGTTGTAAAATCTTCCTGAACAGAATAATAGTATTCCGAAGGAGCTAAAAGTGCTGAGCGTACTTTTACATAAGTTGTAATAACGTCGCCTGAATTAACACCAATAGAAAATCGTTCTTCTATCGCTTCTCCGTCGGACAAATTAAATATCGTTGCCTCAGTCGTGCCGTTTACCTTAATTAAAATATCTACTTCGTTATCGTAACTGCGATTTACAATAAAACTACCTACTAATGTAACTCTATGAACTGCGGTGCTTGTGGTTGTGTAACTATCAATAAGTATTTCGTCAGTTGTATCTGTTACGTCTGAGTAAGTGTTTAAATCACTATTGTTCTGAACATAGACTTGCGTTAAACTACCCGTAACATTATTGACCATTCCTTTTTTCATGGAAATACAATCCTTTAGATAATTTACATCAGTCAACAAATCTCCTGAAATCGTCCACCCTGCCTGAGTAAATATCATGCTCATTAAAGTATGCGCATAGAACAACGGCGGTGTTTTGTGGATATCAACTCTTGTTCCGCCTTTTAAAGCATAAATATAACCTGAGGTATTTGTCATAGAGTTAAAAAACTCGTCGTAATTTAAAGTATGATTGTGCGCGGTAAAATCTAAATCAGCAAGTCTTGAATCTCCGAGCAAAGTTTGTAAATCGATATTTCCGTCATAGATAACTAAGTTCATATAATCATCTGTTCTTTTCAATATTCCTTTACCGCCTGAAATTAACTGAATACCTTCAGCGTAATAAGTAACACTCAAATTAGAATAAGGAGCGGTCGAAGTATTCCCTTGCACCCCTATAAGGTCAAAGACGTCAATATTGTTTGCCGTTAAAGGTAACTGAATCTGATTTGAGTAATTAGCTTGTCGATTTACTATTTCTCTGAAATTATTAATTTGTAAAGTTCTTGAAATAGAACGCGGTGGCAAATCAACTCTTTGTCCATTTATGTAAAGTAATTCTTCCATTAACGCTCATATCTTACTTGAGTTAATTGAATCGTCATGTTAGTTAGATTCCTTTTTGTGTTTTCGATACCGAACGCTCCGTCGACTAAATTATAACCAAAGAAAGCTCTTTGAGTTGCTTCGGTATTTTTATCTCCGTCGTAAATCCAAATCCTCGGACTTGTCAATATACTTTTTAATTGCTTCACTTGGTCAGGCAAAAGGTTGTTTGCTCGAAGAGTAATAATGTCGTTTGCCGTTTTGCTAATTATTTTTCTTGGACTTCTTGATTCGTTATTCAGTCCAATATTCATGTTGTTAAAATCATCAACATACAGACCCGTAGTCGCAGTTTCTATTTCTTTAAGATATACGCGGTTAAAAAGCCAATAACTCATGCTTCCCCAATCATTTATCCAACGTACATAGAATCCGCATTCGTCAAGATACCTAATGTTTAGCTCCTGAACATTTTCGCCGTTTTCATCTTCTAAATAGCAATCGTTTATACCTAACTGAAACAATCCTGTTCCCGTTCCAAAATTTGATAAGTCATAACAATATTTGTCAAGTATAAATCCACCTGAAAGGTCTAATGTATCATCGACAAATTTTTGATAGTTATTTCCTTCAATTATTAAGCTTCGCCCGTCATGTAAATAGGTACGTCGTAATTTTTGTGAAGGGTGTTCTAAGTCTACGCTTAAACTTGTGGTTCTGTTAACCAACTTAAAGGTTTGCAACACCCCTGCATTGTCAGATTGAACGTGCATAAGGTCAAACGGGTAGCCACGATAAAATGTTAATGTATCATTATGCAGTATTCTTGCGTTAATATCCACTTGCTTATAACCATATCGGTATTCGTCTCTATTTACAACGCCGTCAAAAATAGTTACATCAGCTAATGTACTTGCCGAAGTTGTAGTGTCGGTAAAAGTTATGGTTACTACAACGTCCCCCTGATACATTCCTACGCTTGAATAATCATTACCCGCAGGACTTCCTGCATTACTAATTGTAGTTTCGTCCTCGCTTGTTCTTTGGCTTCTAATAACTTGACGAAATACCTCTCTTAGGTTGATGTAAAATAAATCATTAATCGGGTCAATCGATAACGTGTAACCGCCATAAGTAATTTCGGCAAAGTCTTGAGTTTTCGACGTATCGCTAAACTCTAAAATAAAATTATTGTGAGCAGGTATGTAAACATCAGTATAAACGGGTATCTTTCCGTACGTTATAGCCATTCTAAGCGATTTTTAAAATAAAGTTATAATCCAATATAAGATAACAGGTAAACTACTCATAAAAGCGTCTGCAAATTCGCTATCGCGGTCTTTATCAAAATAATGTATAATCTCCGTAATGATTGCTACTAAAACAATAATTATTGAAGCGTAAATATCCCCCAAGATAGTTTCGAATAAAGCGAATCCTAAAGCACCCGTATAAAAGTGAGCTAACTTGTCCCACTTTAAGCGTTTGTGGTGTGTAGTAACATAGATAAATGCGCGAATTAAAAAGTCAATTACCTTTTTCATCTTATGCGAATTTATGCGACGAAATCTCTACTTCTATTTCGTAAGTGTTCCAACGCTCCTCAATATCACTTTCCCAAAGAACGTCCACGCTGAACTTATCAGATAATACTGCTTCTTTAGTTACATTACCCTCTGCATCATATTCTGCTTTTTCGATTGGTAAGAAACCTAATACTACAACGTGAGCAATATAAGGTTTATCTACCATTACTACATCTCTGTTCTCGTCTTGTTGTTCTTCTTGGTAGGTTTTTCTTTGTCTTTCTTCTTCATCTTCTACCCAAAGTTCATTAACGTACTTTAAGGCAGTTGCTTTGGTGTTAAACTCGTATTTTTTTGCTATTCTCATCTTATAAAGTTGTTAAAGTTGTTAATTCTGCATCAGTTAAAGCAGTATCGTAAACTCGCAAGTCTTTCACTTTTCCGTAGAAAGTACCAAAAGTGCTAAATGATATATCTGTTAGTCCACTAATATTCATAGTTCCTGACGCTGTCAATTCTTCAACTCCATTTACCCATAGTGTAATATCCCCACTCTTCCATTTTAAAGCAAACTTATTTGTCTGTGTCGCATCTGATAATATCAATGTATTACCAACATCAGGATTAACACTATCTTTTAAAAGGAATTGAAACTCATTAGTGGTAGGTCTAAATCTAATTATAGCACCTACGCTTGTACTTCCATTGTCTAACGAAATTGCTCTTGTTGTGCCGTCATTTGCTAAAGCACTCATTTCAGCATACAAAACCCCCTCACTTGAATTAATTACTTGACCTAATGAACTATTACCACTTACTGCATCCGCTATTCTTGTAACTGAACTTCCATTTGTTCTTATGTACGAAGTCATATAATCTCCACCACCTAAAACTCCGTTATCTTCTAATTGCGCACCCCAAACTTCTACCTCATCACCTGAAGTATCAACTCTAACATAAGCACGACCACTTGTAGTTGTAGCAGTAGCAGTAACGCTAAATCTCTGCCATTCGCTTGTAACTGCAATAGGTGTTGCAATATTTTCAATACCTATAATACTAACAACTCCACTTCCTGTAACTCGTTTTACCCAAAAAGAAACTGTGTATGTTTCGCCACTTGTAATAGTTACTACTTCGGCTAATTGTTCAGAACCCCCACCGCTACTATTGGTAACCAAAACAGAAGATGTACTTCCGTCAGGCGCGACACCATAATTAGCAGTTAAAGTAGCAGTACTTAACGAAGTCCAATCGGTTTGTGTAAAGTCTTGCGAATAAGGAATTAAATTTCTCCTTTGTGGCTCTAACAATAATCCACCCACTCCATTAGTCCAATCAATTCTTGGTACTCCTACCTCTGCATCAGCGACTATTCCACTCTCTGCTACATAAGTTGCACTACTTGCTCTTGACGATGCTAATTCGATTGCTTTAAATACTCCGTTCTCGTCGTTGTACGCTAACGTTCCACCTTGTTTTACACCCCAATTTCCGTTTCCTAATTTAATTTTTTCTGCCATAATATTATGAATATAATAAATAAGAACTCATTTCAGCAAATGAACTGAATCCTGTTAATTCTTCTAAATCTTGTGTTGTATCGTTGTAGATTGATAGTTTTTTAACTTTTCCGTAGAAGTGATTTCCACCAATAAAACTGAATCCAAAGTTATCTAATCCTGCCGAAACGTTACCTATACCAACTCCTACTAACAATCCATTTACATACAATGCAAAGTCGTCTTGTTTGTATTTAAATGCTATTTTGTTGTAAATCGTTGCATCTAACAAATCGTGATTTAATTCAAAACTATAACTTCCACCAACTCTTGTTTGCGCGATTATTCTATTGTCAGTTGTTGCATATCTCATAATAACGCTATCGTTGAATCCTACTCCACTATTATTTATTCCATAGATTCTGTTTGTTCCGTCATTTACCAATGCTTTCTTTTCAATATAGATAATACCCTCTTGACCAATCTCGTCAGTACTCCCTGCATCATTACAAGTTTCAGCATTTCTTGTTGCAGTTGAAGCTGATGTTGGTATGTAGGATGTTGAATAAGACAAAGTCTCTACTTGCGCACCATAAACATAAACTTGCTCACCAATTATCGCATTGTTTGGCAAGTCTAATCTGAATCTCATAGACGTAGTAGGTGCTGAAGCAAATGTTTTAGTAATTTGCATTTTTTGCCACTCGCTTGTTATAGTAAAATCCGAATATAGTGCTTCGGCATAAGAATCCCTAACTAAATACAATCTCGCCGTTTTACCAATAGTCGTGCCAACACCTTTAACATAAACAAAAGCACTATAAGTGTCGGTGCTATTATCGGTTATAACTTGTTCCATAATAGGGTCAATATCCGTAGCTTCGTAAGTACTTGCGTTCATTGTTCCGTCAGGAGATATAGACGTATTTGCAGTTATTGTTAAATCGTTTTTTGACCATTGCCCATGTGTAAATTCATTTGAATAAATACAAATATTCGTACTATCTCGCTCTAATAAGAGAGCAGGACAACCACCCTCATTTAAAAAGTCGTAACGCGGGATATCTGCACCTGCTACGTCAACAATATTTCCGTCGGCATTGACAAGTGTGCCGTCCGTTCCACTTCTCGCAAAAGTAAAATCCTTTGCCGTATCATTTGGAATAGGCAATCTTGCTACTCCTGTCGCACCGCCTAAGGGTACAAATTCTAATGTTTTTGCCATTATGCTATTTTTTGAAATTCTCTTGTTAATGTTACTATCGTTTCCGTCGCTTCTGTAACCATTTGATTACCGACTTTATCGATTATACTTTGTATTCTTTGTGGAGTTACAACCGCTTCAACCAAATCCGTCCCTTCAGGGTAGTACCTCGTACCTTCTTTTTGTATTTTCTTTGCTATCGCCCACGCAAAACTTGTTACGCTCGACGCTTTCATTCCTGAAACCAAACCTTTGTCGATTATCCATTGTTTTAATGCTTCAATAGGTGGCATCTTTTGGCTCGGCGGTCTACCTGAAACCAACTGCCTTGTGTAAGGTTCGCCAATAATTTTAATGTTAAGCGCGTTTTGAACTATCTCTAAGCCATTTATCCACTTACCCGAAGCTTCCATTCCTAAGGCTTTGTGTTTGTTAATTAAATCGCTTTTAATTAGCTCAAACTCATGAAGCAATATTTTTTCATTTTCCGTCATAGCTTACTTACGTTGAAAGTTACTAAAACTCCGTCGAGATTTACGTCGAGAACATTAATTGCGTCGAGAATTTGCCAATTATTAATTTGGTAATCCGTACAATTAATTTCTTCTTCCAATAAAGTTAATGCGTTTGTTAAGATAGGGTATATGTATGCGTCGTATTTTCCTTTGCCAAATGGTGTCTCGCAACTATTGTTTACGACAAAACCGCCGTCCATAGCTTCGGTAGTGTTTTCAAATCGCTCTCCCGCGTCTTGATTGTAGTAGGTTTTATCTATTGTTGATTTAACTACGAGTAAAAATTGTCCTGAATAAGCTAAGTTTCCTGCTCCGCCGAACTCTGAAAAATTCTTCAGTCTTGTTATAGGGTCTAAAAGTAAGTATGTTCTTTCGGGTGTTAAGTCCGAGCGTAGTAAATTCTGATTAGCTCTGTTTCCGTAGCTAAATCTAATTGAGTGTTTTACCGCGTAGCTTTCTAAATCTTTTACGAAGTCAGACATTTATCTCTTGTTGTATGTTAGCTCTTAGCGTGTTTACCGCCATAATGTTTAAAACCTTTGTGTATTTCCATGTACCTACGATTTCAGGGTCTATACTAAACTGCTCACCTATTCTCATTTTCGTCATTAAAACATTGTACGGAGCTAATCTCTTGTAAGCATTTACCTCTATCATTTTGTCGTTTGGAATAGAAAATAAAGCTTCCTTTTCATATTCAAGCTTTGACCTTATAAAATTTTCTAAGAACTTCTTTGCTTTGAAAAATTGTATCGCGCTTTCATCTAAAAACATTTTCTCAGCAGACTTTTCAAAAGTACCTCTTACACGAAATAAATGTACGAATAATTCTTTAATATCCAAGACCTTAGGGTTCTGAAGTATCTCAATTATAGTGTGAAACTCATTAAAAGTCATATCAGCAGTACGAAAAACATTGTTACAAAATTTGTTTTCAGGCTTTATAAACTCCATGTAAAACATAAATTCTGAGGTGTCTTTTGCTTGTAAGAACTCTAAGATTGTGTAGTTAGGTACGGATTCCACGAACTCTTCTTTGTTTTAATTCGAATACTTCTCTCATTATCATTCCTTCTAATCTATCAGGACTACGACCTATGATTTCTTTAATCTTTGTTTTAGGTAATAGCTGAATCTTGCCTTCTTTATCTAAATCATAAGATTGTAAACATTCTAACTCTTGCTTAAATGATTCTTCAGGAATTTCGTCAGTACGAATAGATACTTGTCTTTGGTTAATTCTTTTAGAAAACTCATAACCGCATTGTGTCTTAAGATTTTTGTAATTAGGAGAGTACCCGCTCGAAATAACTTTCCCTCCGTTGTAAAAAGGGATAGCGCCCTTCAGGTAGCCTTTTAAATACCCACCTAATCCGTCGGCATCATAAGTTATTCTACTTCTGCCTACTTGGTGTTTCTCGGCGTATTTCCTTAGTAAAGCCTCAACTCTTTCAGGACTAATTTTATCCGTTTCGTAGTAATCAATAATTGTGAATCCTTCCCAAACAAAAATTGTAAATAAATCTGAGCCTAAGTGAGCGATATCTGAAGTAATGTACCTGTTTTTATTCTCGTCCTCAGGATTTGTCCACATATCATTAATTGAATCGTAGCTCAATAGCATATTCTCTTCCTCTGTTTCTTCGGCGAGATATAATTGCTGAAAAACTTTTTTTGGTAGGTCTCGTTGCGCTTGTTCGATTTCTTTCTTGTCGAGTATTCCTTCGTCGACCGCATCCCAACAAGTAATTTTAAAATAGCCGTAAACCTCAGGGTCAGTTTCTGCCTTCTTTTTTAGTTTGTGAACCCAATTTGCATTTCCGCCGAAGTTACCGATTAGCTTCATCTCTCCTTTAGTCGCCGTAATTGTTGAACGTAATGCGAAAAAACTATCTTCCTTTCCACGCGGTGCTTCATCATAAACTATCGAATAAACATCCTCTCCATATAAAGCGTCAGGATTATCTGCACTCTTAAATGAGATTAGAACTCCATTAGGACAGATTATAGTCATTGAACTGACATTCACGGTGTACAGACCACCGAGACGTGATAAACGTCGCTTAAGTCGTTTAAATGCGATTTGAGATTGTTTGTAAACGGGTGCAACCCACCAATGCTCGTAACCTACTTTATTCCATGGTTGATGTGCGCGTTCAAAAATCCACCAAATATGCGAAAACGTCTTACCAACTTTGGTAGACGCTTCTGTTATTGTAAATCGATAATCATTGTAGAGTATTTCCTCTTGATACGAGGTTAGGTTTGGCTTCTTTATTTTTAAAGTAGGTGCTTGTACCTGCATTTTTTAAATATTCTCAACGTTTCGTCGATTTTTTTAAATATTGTTTAAACTTTTTTGTCTCGGCTCGGAGACGTTTTACGAATAATACAATTAATCTTCTGTAAAATCTATCTCAAAAGTTCTAATTGTGTGGTCTACTTGCTCGACGTAACCTCTATGCTTAGCTTTTGTTTTTAGATAAAAAATAATTGCAGTAGTATTTCCTTCGGCTATCTGCTCAAACAACTTGCTTTCTACAAAATCTATTGTGGTTTCAACTATTGAGGCTACTCTTTCCGCAAACTCTTTGTCTTTCTGCATCCACTTATAAGCAGTCACCCTATTAATACCAACTGCCTTAGAAGCTGAACTCATAATACCTAAGCTCTTTTCTAAGGCGTCGATAAACATATCTTTTTTAGCTTGTTGCTTTTGTAGTCGCGTAATTAAACTTTTGTCTTTTTCCGCCATGCTTTGCTATACTCGTGTTCTTTTATGTTTAGCGCGTCAAACACTCCTTCTTTGTACAATAAGTCCACTTCATCTTTTCCTGCGCCAATGCTTTCTTGTATGTACTGACTGCTAACATCATGGTCGTCGATTAGACTTCGTACTATGTGGTGCATTTTTATTGCTATGTGATTTCCTTTTGCCCTGTTTATTCTAATTGTCAGTAGCATTCTTTCAGGTTCGTCAATATCCATTACCACGCAGGGAACTTTACCCTCGTACTTTTCCTGTATCTTTTTGCTATTACTACTTAGATAATACCTATGATATCCGTCGATAATTACTTTCTCCTTGTTTATAAGTATTGGCTGAATCCAACCATTCTTTAAGATGCTAAACTCTAATAATTTCAGTTCTTTGTTTAATACGACATTAGGGTTGTAATCGTTCGCATTTAATTGTTTTACGTCTACCCACTCGACGTTTGCTATTGGGTCATTATACATTATGGTCTCTTTTTAATATTCCGAAATCATGTCGATATACGGGTGGGTATTGAACGCCTTTAGCAATTTCACTAAAGTAGTTCTCTACCGCTTGTTTGTTTCTATATTTACTATGGTGCATCATGTGACATCGCCAACAAATTTCTTCAAGTGCATTATTTACTGCCACCAACTCGTCTGACGTTATAAAGATAGGAAATCTGTTAAATACTTCTGTTAAAGTGTTTAGCGTTACATCATAATCTTCATTGTGCAGATGAAGGATTCCTTCGGTTTGACCGCATCTGTTACACTTTTTAGGGTTTTGAATCCAACCCATTTTTCTTGCTTTTTTTGTTAGCTTTAGTGAAGCTTTTCGAGTTTCCGCACTCCATTTTTTGTAGTTTCTCATGTAATTGATTTTTTAACGTATGTTATTTGGTTTTTATTACTACTTACCACTTCAAAACCTTCTTTAAGATATTTAGGTAAGCTTTTGGTTGTGCAATAAGCACTTAGGGTTTTGGGTTTTTGACTTAAAACTTCTTGCATTCGAGCGTCCCAAAGTTGACTATAAATTCCCTTGCCTCTCATACCAAAGATAACAAAAGCTGTCTTAAGCCTAAAATGTGTTTCGCTTATTTTTTGAAAACCTACTACCCCTATTGGATTCTCTTCTCTAAATATAGCTATGTATTTTGTTACATCATCTGTTTTCTTGATAGCAACTTGTTCTTTTCGCATTTGCTTAGCAAATCTTCTGTAAACTACATTATGCTCTAAGTGACCTATTCTCATATTCAAAGTAAATGTCTTTCGCGTCAGAAATTGGCTGAATAGGTCTTTTGTAACCGCCACCAATTATTTTATTAAAAATATAGTGCGCGGGATAACCTCCAAAAGGATTCTCAGGCGTTAGCTTTTTTCGGTCTCTTGTTTTCTTGGCAGAATAAACTCTGTGCAAAGCTTTTCTCTTTTGCGTAGGGTCTGTTAAATTCTCTTCTATGTACAATAATATTGCTCCCCAAGGGTCACCACCGCTTTTTTCTTTAAACGCCTTAATTATGCGCTCTTTACCTGATTTTGCGATATCCTTATGATATCTTGCTTGAAGTTCTATATCGGGAAATATATCTACTACTTGATTATAAAGTATAGGGTCTAATGTTTTTACTTTGTATAGATTTCTTGAGGCTTCCGCGTGTAATATAGTCGCAACTCTTAAGCTTTCCTTGTTAAATATCTGCATATCGTAAATCTGACAATAATCAATTTCTTTATCATGCAGGTACTTAAAAATATCTTTCTCGCTCCAATCGTAAATTGGCTTACCAATAGTTCCGTTTTTTAAAGTAGGGTCTTTAGTTAAATAAGGTATTCTACTTTTACTAATACCTGAATACCTCATCAAACTTTCGTCGGCTCTAATACCTACGAGATTGCATACGCGTTTATTTCTCTTGTCAAATACTAATTGATTAAAGTTGTATTGGTCGTAAACTCCTTTTTCTGTTATTCCGCATTCAGGCTTATCAATTACCCACCTTCTGTTTTCGTCCCATTGAATATATTTTCTTTTTGCGCCAAGTACAAATATCTCACTCACTAATTGCGTGGTGTAGTATTTAAAATTGTATTTAGGATTGTCGACGAATGTCAGAACAAAATCTCTAACAAAAGTATTAATCATTTCCTCGTCCCTAAAGATTACATTAATTTTGTCTGAGTACCCGTTAATCTCATGATATTCTTCTACAAGTTTTAGCATCACTAAACTATCCTTACCGCCTGAAAAATTTACCCAAACTTCGTCGTGACTATTATAGATTTTTTCGACACGCTTTAACGCTTGTTCATAAACGTTAGTGTCCATGTACTCAATAATATCTTCTTTCTTAGCCATTCTTTCTGTAACCTATAAATTTCATAATCATCTCGCTTTCCTTCATCTTATTTTGTCCGTAAGTTTCGGCGATATACGCTAAAATTCTTTCTGATACATTGTCGTAATCTTGAAATTTATTTTTTAGCTTTTTCAAAAAAGCATACCAAAATTCCATTTCTTCTTCGCTTCCAAAATAAATAGTGTAATCACTAAAATCTACTTCTTCATGCTCAATAGCTTGACCAAATTCTTCTAAGTCCTTAAACATATTAGGGTCTAACTCCATACCCCACTCGTCAAGCTTCATGTGGTCAAATAAGTTCCCTAACAAATCGTAATCCCACCTACCAAAACTTAAGTTATCCTTAATTATAAACTCTTTTACTTGTTCGTCGGTCAATTCCTTTGCGTCGATTACATAAGTTTCCTCAATCCCTAATTCGGTCAATGCTTTTAGCCTCATGTTACCCCCTAAAACGACTAAATCCCTTGCGATAATAGGTCTAAGCCTTAGCATCTCAGGGAAATCTTCTATACTTTTTTTTAGTTTTTCGAACTGAACGTCGGTTATTGTTCTTGGGTTGTCGGAGTTAGGAATTAGCTCCGATACTTTAATAGTCTGAATCATTTTTTCCACTTCTAAATACGATTTTTATTGAAAGATAAATATATTTTAATCTGCTTTTGAACTGCATCTCTTTACTTGAAATAATTAGGGTAATAATGAATTTGGGTAGGCTAACAATTTTTTTCCAAATCGGCATTAAAATTATAGTGTTCTCTTTAATAACTGCCTTTTCTCTCGTATCTACAATTCTTTTCATTATTTTCTCTTCACTTACGCGATACAAAGTTTTTGTGCTTTTGGCGTCAGGTACACGATACCACCTTCCATTTTTCTTTTTTCTGTAAAACTCAGGCTTGTTTTTATTATTAAGTACGGCTACAAGCCTACCTTCTTGAATGTCAGTCTTTACGCTCATTTGGTAAATTTACAAATTTATTTCTATTAATCAGGTATAAACCAAAATTCGCCAATATTTACTTGAAACTTTGCTCCTTTTGATAGGTCTAAATCTAATTCGACGTTAGGCTGAAATCCTAAAAACGGCTTTCCTTCCGCGTAATAGATAAAATGGTCTACGTCGTACTCAATACTGCATTTATTTTGGACATATTCTCTAAGCAATAATTCGTTAGGAAATTGCCGACCCTTTAGGCTAAGAGCTTGAACTACTAACACTTTTTCTTTCTGAGATATACTTTTAAATATCTGTTCTTTAATTTTTGTGTTCATCTCAAAAATATTAATTGACCTTGTGTTCCTTCAGCCACTCTTATTAGTTTTTGCTTCCAAAGTATTTTAAGAGCCTCTGTTACTTTCTTGTAATCTCCTTTTATGTTTTGTCGATAAATTCCGCAACGTCCCGCAGAACGCTCTGAAACTTCTTTAATCTGCTTATAAACTTGCTCTGTCATATTCTACAAATCATTCAATATTAAAAAAAATACTGCCCAAATCATAATTAACCAACCTAATATATAAAGCCAAGTTGTCCATTCTTTTTTCCACTTACTCATCTTTTAATAGTTTTTAGTTCTTTACCTGTTAAAGCAAAGTATAGGTTTTGTAATTCGTGAACGTATTTGATGTCTTTACAAACAACCCTTCCGTTACAAGTCAATTCAATAGTTGGGTTACTGAAGTATGTATCAGACCAAAGTGATACATCTAAATTATCATCTACATAAAGTGAGTACAACTTACCTTCTTCTTTCTCAAACCCTAAATCCAACAACCAATCTTCTGTTATTGGGATTGGTTTAAAATCATATAATTGGTCTAAAGTTTCTTTTATAGCCTCCTTTGGTATTTCTATATCTGTAAACTTATTTACAAACTCATACAAAAACGAAACGCTAACATTGGCTATACTTAATTCTTCTGCTTTCATATTTTAAATATTTATTTTGTTGTCATTTAAAAATCTTGCACGAGTTTTTTCAGAAGCATTTGTTTTCAAACCTATCATTTGCTTCACATCACTCTTGGTTATAAAATCTTCTTTTTTCCACTTACTCATCTTTCAATAGTTTTAAATTTAACCTTTATATTTTCAATTTTTGTTCTGCGCTTTTTCGTCATAGTGCTTTCTTGCAGATTGCTCCGAAGCGTACATCATTCTCTCTTCATTGTACTCTCTAA
>Ga0213864_10000904_pt1 | contig 13489 bp, 5 predicted proteins | sample PICome_5_FD_160078 | JGI IMG/M metagenome (GOLD analysis project Ga0213864, IMG submission 160078) | Coastal seawater microbial communities near Pivers Island, North Carolina, United States - PICO247 | ecosystem: Environmental > Aquatic > Marine > Coastal | place: USA: North Carolina | collected... | reverse complement strand
AAGTGTACCGCTTCAACCGCAACGAGGGTGGGGTGCGCGTCATCAGCGACAACGGGATGGAGGAGTTCTTTGAGAGGCTGTTCCGTGACGTAGGGGAGGGGGCGCGAGTTGTCGGGGGGTACGACCCCTTGCACAGCGAGTTCCTTATCAGCATCCATCAGCCAGAGAACCTCCCCGAAGCCGTTGCAGTGCAGTTCGTAAAGCAACCGATAGATGGGTTCAGCGAGGTGTTCTTGTACGGGAGTACTTTCGGTGTTTTTGACGGAGACAATCAGGGGTGGGAGGATCAGCTCGGGAACCTAAACTTCAAGTCCTACACTGCCTTTCCCGAATACAATCTCGGGGATACGCTGCAAATGACTCTCGACCCCGACACGGGGGCAGGTTCTATAGAAAAGAACTTCGGGGTCGTACCTGCCGAGGCGTACGTCCTGCTCTCGTTTGACTTTGCTTTTGATAATGGAGCAAATGATGATTACTGGTTGGATTCCTTGGAGGTGCTCATCAACGGGGAGGTTGTCAGCGACATCTTCACTCAAGACACTCAGGAAGGGGTAGCCAATTCCGTATCCTACCTCTACCAAACCACAGCAGAGAGGGACTTGGTTATCACCATGAACATGGGGCCAGGGGAAGGGCAACAGGTAGGGTCTAGTCAGAACGTTTTCTACCTGTCTGACGTGAACGTGTACTACGCCATTGGGGGTGCACCTACAGGGAGCGTGACAGTAGACGAAGGGGGCGGCGATACTACTGATGATACAGGGGGAGACGGCGGAGACACCACCCCTACTGAGGTTACTGTTTACCAGAGCGACTTCAGCACCTCATCCGACGGGTTCATAGATGCCTCTGGAAGTCTACTGAACGTAGAGTTTGCGCAAGAAGTCAGTGGGGAAACTGACGCACTGAAGGTGACTGCTCTAGTACCTGTAGGGTGGTATATTACTAGACCCATCCCTACTCCTGTGGACCCTGTGAGCAGTGAGGTATTCCTTACGCTAGACTACTTCATCCCTGAATCGAGCACGTTCAGCACCTTCCAGTTCCAAACCAACACACCTCTTGTAGCAACCGTCAACGACACCATAAAGGGGGCTTGGAGTACGGTTACTGTAAGCCTAGCAGAAGGCTTCCCTCAAGGGGCAAACATGCAGCTTGGTTTAGTGTTTATAGAAGGGGGTACAGGAGTTGATGTAGGGGATGCTATCTACGTGAAGAATATCAGTATATATTATAGCTCATGACGGTAGCATTCAAGACATCAGCCAACGCCTGGACCTCTAGGTACAGCTACGACACCTCGTGCTTTGCTCATGTAGACAACACGATGCTGTCGTTCAACACCTCCAATGCAGCGAGCGAGGGTATTGCATACAGGCACGCTGTAGATTCCGACAAGAACAGCTTCTACGGGGATGTCAGCGACTCGCAGTTTACGGTGAGCGTCAACGACAACCCCAGCAAGAACAAGATATACAAGGCCGTGTCGCTTGAAGGGGCCAACCTCAAGGACGCCACGAGCAGCTTCATAGCCAACCTCTCCCCGCAGTTCAACCAGGCCCGTGAGAGCCAAGCGTTTGAGCCGTTCGTAGAGAAGGGTGGGGTGTTCTACGGGGGACTGACAAAGAGCAACCTCACCGATCCCACCAACAGCCTGAAGGCAGTAGGGGGGATTAAGAAAGCTAAGAGGTTGACAACCATACCCGCTGAGGAGTCAGTAAACAATGGGGTCTTCCCGTTCAAGGGGTACGGGGGAGGGGACATCTTTGACGCCGTCTTCTTTGAAATCACCCCATATCCGCACTACAAGCAGCTCGGGAGCGCCTCTAGCACGCAGGTGGTAAGCAAGTACGTGCTTGGATTCGTAGACGCAGACGGGGTAACGCTCAGGACCCCAAGGGTGAATATCCTCCCTGACGCTACGTTCGTCCTTGACGCGGCGGCAGATGCAATCCAGGGTCGGTCGCAGACGTTCAGCAACCAGCCAGATGCTATCATCAACACCGACGGGGTATCGAAGTACCCTGGTCATATTGTGGTAAAGATAAACGACAGTATAGTCGGGGAAGCCCCTGAAGACCTCCCTATCTCTAACCTCAAAATGGAGGCATTCATCAACGCAATCAACACGTACGTCGATGGTGGGGGAGAGCTCATGCTGTTCATGATTACCGACGACCGCATCAACGGGGCTGACCCACGGGGGCAGTACGGTGACTTGACTATTACTGTCCCTGCTGTAGACTTTGAGATTTTCGCAGTGAATATGGACTACGAACCTACGGAGTTAGACCACTCCAAGGGATAAATGATTAAATTTGTATTATGCCAATACCTTTAGGATTAGCAATCGGAGCCGCAGCAACACAAGGAATTGGCGGCATCTATAACATTGCAGCAGGCAGTAAGCAACGCCGAGAAGGGGAGAGGCTGTTCGAACAGCAGCTCGAGGACCTGCGCTCTGGTAAGTACGACCTGTCTGTCTCTCAGGCAGAGCGTGACGTAGCCGACCTCGCCCGTCAGTACGGGGAACAGTTGTACGGTGACGTAGAGCGTCGCGGTGCTGCAACGCAGCAAGCCACCTTGTTCGGTCTACGCGGCGGCGACCCTCGCCTTGCCTCCACCCTCCCTGCTAGTGTCGCTGCTCAAGACAGGGCGATATACGAGGCAGGTCAACGCGCTGTCGGTACAGGCTTGGCGGCGCAGCAGAGGCTTGCAGGTATGGAGCAGGCTACTCTTACGCAAAACCAGCAGTTCCGCAGGATGCTCGAGCAGATGCAGATGCAGCGCGGGGCGGCGGCAGGTGAGGCAGGTAGGCAGCAACAAGTGGCAGGGATTAGCCAGCTTGCTAGCGCCCCGATGGACTTCGCCGCTTTGAACATCGCTGCAGGTGGGTTTACAAAAAAGGATGGGACGCTCATCGGTGGCGGAAGTGGTGACGTCAAGAGCTTTGATATCCCCGATTATGTTGGGGACTTCAGGCAGAAGTACGGGTTGGGTGCCACTCTTGGTAGCACCTCCTCAACGTACACACCGCCAGATTCGTTTGACCTCTATCAAACTGCAAACATCATCCCTACGTTTAATGAGGACGGGGGTAAGGCCCCACAGGTAACCCCTGGGGAGTTTAACCACGATACCAACCCCATCGACATGGTGGCCGAGGACGGGACCAAGGTCGGGGAGGTGACGGGCGGGGAGCTCATCTTCAACCCCGACCAAAGCGAAACCATTGAGGAGCTAGTAGAGAAAGGCGACGGGGAAGCACTCATCATGTACCTCAAGCAACTTCTTGAACAGCCTCAGTTCGAAGAGCAAGACTGATGGCAGACGGAGTAAACACAGGGGCTTTCGTACCTACCCAAACCGCTATCGTTGACACCTCAGCGGCCTTCACGAGGCTGTTGAACGTAGCCCAGCGTCAGCAGGAGAGGGAGACGGCGATGCAGCTCGCCGATCAGCAGCGTAGGCAGAGGCAGATGGAGGCTCAGCTCGACATCATCAACGGGTTCGATGCCTCCAAGATGGTGGCCGACGACAGGATGATGTTCAACGACGCCGTCAACCAGCTCCGCATGGACTTTGTAGAGGGGAGGATTACCGACCCGATGGATTTCCGTGGCAGAGTGGGGAAGCTGAGGAACTACTACAACCAGTTCACGCAATACGCTCAGAACCCTGAGACGCTAGCTGCTCGTGACAACCTGCTGAAAATCTCCTACTACCCTAGCGAGCTCAACAAAGCCAACGAGGAGCTTGGCCCAGGGGTAGAGTATGTAGCTAGCCAACAGGACTACAACAACAGGGTGAACACCTTCGAGCATCCTCTCGGTGGGGCATCATATCAGATTACCCCGCAAGGGGATATCCTCGTAGACTCTGCGCAAGGGAGTGTACCTGTCGATGCAATGCCTCGCCAAGGGGCGCAGCTCTTCATCCCTGGGTTAGACTACACAGGGGAGGGGTTGACCATTGACTCTATGGCTGACGAGGCGTATGTGCTCAGGGAAATCAACGCCGCCTCAAACCTCGGGAAGTACGCTGACAGATCCTTTGAGGGTCAGGCTATGCTCGGGAGCCAAGGCGGTAGGGCCGCACAGATTGGTAGCTGGACTGACGACCGTGGAGGGTTTGCCTCCTACCCAGAGATTGAACAGCTTCACATTACAGGTGGTCGTAGCGCCGTGCGTGACTTGATTGAGCAGACGCGCAGCACCGATGCTGATCGTGCTAACGCTATGCAGGAGACCTATGATGAGTTCCTTACTTACGCTCAGGACGAGTGGAGGAAGTCTGTCATGGCTCGCCGCCCTAAAGTCACGACGTCTAAAACCACAACTGAAAAGCAGCAGAAGCGTAGCAAGCTGTTAGGTAGTGGCGTGTACCTTCCTGAGTTCACGTACTACGACCCCACAAAAGATCCAAGGCTAGACGGAACTGAAGCTCAAGCAACCGTTATTAACAACGGGATGGAGTTCGGCATCCAAGGAGGGCTAGACATCCCGCTTGAAGGGGCCTTCGGTACTGTGGAGGGTATGACTGTCGAGCCTGTCTCCATCACATTCTTCAAGGGCGGGGAATCTCCTGTGCTTAGGTACGCTAATACTGAAAGTGGGGAGCTCGAAAGATTGGCTATAAATCCTGACCAGTACAGCATAATCAACAGGTACCTTGACGAGGAATTCGGGGTGAGCTTTGATGAACTGAGGGCAAGGGCGAACCAACTTTATCCGCAGACTGCAGAACCCCAAACACAACAACCAACGCGGCAGTATCTACTTCTTTCAGGTGCCCCTGGGGAGCAGATGCCCGCTACTACTACACTCTCTGTAGAAGAACCTGCAGATACTGTACGGATTCAGTCTACTGTAACGCCTGCTGAAACAGGATTTGAAGTAACGGCCTCCCCAGGTCAATCACCAGGGGAGTATAGTGTTCAAACTAAAACTCAAGAAAGCAGAGTTCAGGCGCTTGAAAACCCAGAGTCTCTAAAGCTCAAGGTGCGAGAGGACTATAACATAAGTCCATTCGTGACTAGGACTCAAGAGGATATGGTTTTCAGTAAAAATTTGCGTGACATTCTTAACGATCCTGCTTTTCAAAACGCCCTAGTTCAAGCAGGCTATGTGGACTTCCGTGGTGTCCTTGGATACTTTTCTGACGAGGAACGAGATAAAGCTATGTTGACAGCTCTTGACAGCATGGGGGATGACGAACGTGCCGTGTACGTCAAAGAGTTTATCCAAGCTAATAAAGACAGGTTCTGATGAACGAAGAACAGCTTCAGTATCTATACAATACGCTGCGTGAGCGTAGCCTAGTGTCCCCTGACGGGAGCTACGAAGGGTTCAGGACAGCCTATGCCACAACGGACGCTCAGAAGCAGCTCTATGATGTGCTTCGTCAGCGTCAACTTGTGGACCCAGCAGGGACGTTCGAAGGATTTCAGTCAGCCTACTTCACCCCTAGCGATGAAGTAAAAAAAAAAGACCCCGCTACACAAGCGGAGCTTGCTATGGCTGGCGGGCCAGACACAGAAACTCCAGCAATTCCTGGAGTCGTTGGCGACCTGATTCGTTCTGTCCCGTACTTCGGTGACTTCGTAGACGACATCTACCGCGCTGGTGCGGCAGGGGTGTACCGTGGTGCATCAACAACAGAAGTATTCAAGGGTGCCTTCGGGGGCGAGCTGAGCGACGACGACTACAACGACATCGTTGCCAACATGCAGCGTGTCAACCAGTACGGTCAGAGCGACGAAGCCAAGGCGTTCCAAAAGGAGTACGAAGAAGCCGACGGGCTGTTCGATCAGCTCTATACTATGGTTAAGAACCCCACCGCTATGGCAGAAGTCATGGTGGGGAGCATCGCGCAGATGCTAGCAACCACCACAGAGGCAGGGGGATTGGGGGCTATGGCCGTCGGCGCTGGGGCCGCCGCCCCTGTCGGACTTGCAGGCGGTCCCTTGGCTGAGCTCACCGTCCCTGCTGCAGCTATGAGCGGAGCCGTGGGTGCCCTGAGCGGAGCCACCGACGCCACGGCCACCATGCTAGAAATCATCAACGAGGAGCTGCAGACCCAAGGGATGACGCTCTCCAAGGACAGCCTCCAAGACATCTTCGAGGACCAAGAGCTCACGGAGAAGATGCGCTCCAAGGCGCTAGCTCGTGGCGTATCTATTGCTGTCGTTGACGCCTTGACTATGGGGGTAGCAGGCAGGGTGGTCGGGACGCTCGGGACGGGGGTGAAGGGAACCCTAGCGGGCGGAGGTGTGGAGATGCTCGGTGGCGGCGTCGGGGAGGCCGCTGCGCAGGTTGCGTCAGGAGAGCCGCTCAACCAAGGGGAGATTCTCCTTGAGGCTGCCGCCGAAGGTCCGATGGTGATGACTTCGCTCATCACAAGCAAGCAGCCCAAGTACACCATCGCAGGGCAGAAGGTACGAAGGAGCGACGTCGAGGCATACCTGCGTAGCGGGGAGGACCTGAGCAAGGTGTCTATTGAGAACGACGAGAAGCTGTCCACTGAACTCCAGGATCAGAAGGAGAAGAGCAGCATCCTAGCCAATCTCCCTGAGGATATGGTGGAGGCGGACCGCCAGCGTGCTATGGAACTAGAGCGCGAGCGTGGGCAGAAAGTTGGGAGCAAGCTGGAGGTGAACAAGAAGCGCGTGTCAGACATCGACACCGAACTGCAGGACATCTACCGCAGGTACTTCGACGAGGGGGAGAGGGCACAGCCTAAGGATAAGCAGAAGCGCACGCGGGTACGCAACGCCGACGAGATACTCAACAACCTAGCCAACGTAGGGAAGGTGCGCGTGAAGACTATGCGCGGCCTGTACGACGTGAACCGCATGATGTTCGGGCTGGACGAGGAGCAGGCCCTAGCCAACACCATCATCATGGACAGGATGATTGGGCAGATGGCTCAGCGTGCGGGGGTGGAGAAGCAGGCTATGTACGGGGAGATTGGGTTCACTAAGGGGGACGAAGCTACGGCACAGGGGCTGAGAGAGAACGGGGCGGCTTTGTTTCAGAACGACTTCTCCGACGTAGAGACAGGGATTACCTATCGATACGACAAGAACACCGACGAGTGGAGTGCGCTTGAGGAGGACGGGACCATCACTAGGAACAAGACCCTTGCAGACTTCGAGGGGGAGCCGATGCTTGTTCACGGCCCTGACGTAGCCTTCTCAGGAAGCATTATGGTTGGTGACGAGGAAGTGGTGAAGGGTCAGGGTGGCATGTACTACCCTATCAAGTACCTGAACGACGGGGTGTTCTGGGCATCCAAGGGTGTCGGTCCCACCAACCAAGCTATCGCTAGCATCAACAAGTCGGGCAGGACCTCGAGTACAGGCAATGGGTACATGGTACTCATGACGGGTGGGTTCGATAAGATTCTGAACAGCTTCACGGGGTTTGGATCGGTGGTGAACATCATGAACCACCTGCACACTAAGGGGCTGTACGGGCTGAGCCAGGCTCGGTTCCAGCGTGCCATCAAGCAGGCCTATAACGCTAAGGTGCAGAAGGGGAACAAAATGGTCCGCGTCTTTGACAAGGGGGTGACGGCTGCTGTAGGTTCACCGCAGGAGATGGTGGAGACGTTGCTTGAGGATACTCGAGACCTCTCCTTCGCCGCTCGTGCCGCTATCCTCGACACCTTCTTTGACTCCATCGCTAACAGCCTGAACGGATCGACGGTGGAGAACCGAGTGGCCTTCAAGAAGTTCTTGGCAGGCGACAACCCCACCTTCAAGGAGTCTAGGTTGAGGGCTAAGGCCAAGATGGGGAAGGCTGAGCTCATCGACGGGTTCAGCTACATGATTGGGGAGCCGTTCCTGCGTGACATGAAGCGCGGGGAGCGGGGGAGCTACGCCTACGCAGTGCTTGAGGCTGTCCGCCCTGAGGGGATGAGCAGGAACGCAGACCTGGTGGAGTACTCTGGTGACTCTAAGCACGAGAGCTACCCGTCTGTTATCAAGCTGAAGGAGGGGGTGAAGTTCAGGCTGCACGCACTCAGCGACCACAGCGCCCGCTACGAGGATTCCTTCAAGCACCCGCAGACGGGGACGATGAAGACCCCGACGGGAGCCAACGTCTTCGGTGGACAGATTCAGATGGGGGTGGACGTGATGCAGGTCACGGGGATGAAGCCAAAGGAGGCGGAGGTTACCAAGGGTCCTGAACGAAAGGTCGTCTATCGTGCCGGAGACCTAGTCAATAAGGTAGAGCCTAGAAGTGAAGCGATGCAGGGTCGCAGCACGGGTCACTTCGGAACAGGCTTTTACTTCTTCGGAAACAGGAGCGCAGCGGAGTCTAATGCCGAGCGAACTAACAGGCCGTTGACCGAGCTGGACATAACGGAATACAAACTTGCACCTGCTAGCTACTTCCTTCATGCGGCACTAAAGGAAGTGAACAAACGAGCCATGGATGCCCACTGGGAAGGACGTCCACATACGATTACCCCTAAAGAGATACAGTATGCACAAGTAGCCGTGGAGCAGGGGCCGTCCTTTAAGGACTTCTACTACATGGACGATGCTCTAAGAATTTACAAGGATCAACTCCTTGATGAAAGTGCGGCAGAGCGAATTGCTAATGAAGCCACTCGCTTGTACAACGAGACGGGTAACGTAGACAGTACGTCTACGTCAGTAATGAAGGCCCTTGGATACGAGGGTATCAATGCCGTTGGTACCGAGCTAGACAACTACACCTATGGTACGGTCGTATATGATATCAAGGAAGCGGAGGTTACCAAATCTGGTAACGAGGTATGGGAGCATGTCGTCTCTGCAACCCCAGAGATAGACGACGTCCCCACTGGATTTGAAGACCAGATAAAGGGTAGAGAGTTTACCTCAACAGAGGTTGACTTGAACAGCCTCTTAGAAACAGACCCAGACTTCAAGGCATACTACGAGGGGGGTGAGCGTAGGTACGCGGAGGAAGAGGTTAGCGAATCAGAGCTTCAGTCAGAGATTGTAGTGGTTGATGGGGAATTGCTTGACGGTTACTCTCGAGCTTCAGAACTTCTGCGTAGAGGTGAGACGCAGGCAAATGCTTTTGTTGCCGTACCCAAACAAGAAGGTGCCCTATTCCAAGACGGAAGGGGGGCTATGGTACGGGAGGACAGCAAGGCCGTCATCTACTCCCTCACCTCCCCTGACGTATCCACCCCGCTGCACGAGATGGCTCATGTCTTCGAGCACTATCTCACCGACGCCGAGCGCAAGCAGATTATGGAGTGGGCGGGTACCAAGGAGTGGAACCGCGACACCAGCGAAGCCTTTGCCGAGGGGTTCGAGGCGTGGCTAGCCGAAGGGGGGCCGCAGGAGAGCAAGCTCTTCAACGTGTACGACTCCTTCAAGAAGTGGATGCTCGACATCTACGAAGGCATTACGGGGACGCCGCTCGAGCGCAAGCTCAACGACCCCATGCGTGCCATCTACGCAGAGATGACGGGGGAGGCCCAGGCTCAGCGGCAGCAACAGGAAGCAGGACAGCCTAAGAAGATGCGCCGCTTCTCTCAGCGCGTAGCACAGAACGTAGAGGAGCTACGGGAGGACATCATCAACAACCCCGAGTCGTATTACGAACCTATGGTGTACGCCGAGATTCGTGATCGCCTTGCTGAGATGTCCCATGAGGAGTTGATTACGGAGATGATGTCTGAGAAGCTCAACAACCTGAGCTCAGCAGGCGGACAGATTGGGGTAATGGCAGGCATTGAGCGCATGAACAGGGCCTTGGCCGAGGGAGACTTTGCTACGGTCGATGCGGTACAAGAAAAGCTAGCCAAGATTGGTACTGCGGCAGGTCAGATCCTGCGTCAGTTTGGGGAGCTACGCACCACTACCCCTGCGAACTTCGTCAGCTTCATCGAGCGGCAGATGATGAGGTACGGGAAGGAGATGACCGACGCCCAGCGTAAGCGCATCACTGACATTGCCAACAGGTACCTCCAAGCACAGGCTCAGTACAAGGACACCATCGCCAAGATTAGCTTCGATACGGGTATGTCCAAGGCTGACTACGACGCCCTTGAAAAGCAAGCCAAGGAGCAACAGCAACGCATCGCCGATATCGAGAACGAAATCGATACGTTCAGCAACACCAACATCGAGCGTGGGTGGGGCGACCTAGGTAGCATGCTCATTCAGGGTAACCTGCTTACCCCGATGTCTCAGTCGACGAACTTCTTTGCCAACTTGGTTAACGCTTCTCTTGTCATCCCACGAGACATTGCCGCCACGTTGCTTGAGCGACCCTACCGAGCTGTACTGAGTGCGCTAGGTAAGGAGACACAGCCTACCAACAGGCAGTTCAGTATGAGCGCCTACCTGCACGGGGTGAGGATGTTCGGGAAGGGGGCGTTCCAGGCTTGGAACGAGTTCTTTACTGGTAAGAACGATGACGTTTCGGAGTGGAGGATGCAGCGCGGCTTTGCCCCCATGCGGTCCATGCTCGCCCTACTCAGCCCGAAAGGAATTATGGTGAAGAAGGCTAAGGAGAAGGGGGTCGAGATAGACTCTCCGCTCAGTAGCAGTCAGAAGGCGAAGCTGTTCGTTCAGGCCTCATTCGGTGTCCCTGCCGAGATTATGTTCAGGATGCTGAGCTTCGGGGATACCCCGTTCCGTAGGTTCATCGAGGGGGTAGAAACCTACCAAGCCGCAAAGCAGGCGGGGGTAACAAGAGACAGAGAGAAGCTCCGTCAGTTCCTGAAGAACCCACCACGAAACGTACTACTTCAGGCAGAGGAGGCAGGCAAGGAGCTTACCTTCCAGCAGGACACAGACTTCTCCCGCAAGGCTCAAAAGTTCCTGAACGGGCTTGTATCCCATGCCGAGAATAAGACAGGGAGCAAGAGCTGGGGACAATTCGTCAAGTTCGTCTTGAAGTCCAACGTCCCGTACGTAAAGACCCCTGCCAACATCTTGACCGAAACCCTAGAGTATGCCTTCTGGCCTTTGGCTCTAGCTAAGGGGGTTATGAAGGGTAACAAGGGGGACGTACGTGGAGCCACGCAGAGCTTTGCCAAGGGTGCTCTTGGATACATGATATCGCAGGCGGCTATGGAACTCATCAAGAACGGATTGCTTTCAGGGGAACCTGACTACGGTGGGGACGAGGCAGAAAGGAACCTCGCTTACGATCAGTTCCCCCCGAGCAGTATCAACCTGACGGGACTTCAACGGTACGTAAATGGGGGTGACCCATCATTGCAAGAAGGGGATAGGTTCTACTCCTATAAGAAGCTCGGCCTCCCTGGGGTAATCATGGGGGCTATGACAAAGTTCCCTGAAGACGATATGCCTAACCAACAGGGGTTCATGGATGACTTCTATGCTAACGTTCTTCGAGGTACAGGCACGTTCAACTACATGCTCGATCAGAGCTTCATTCAAGGCATCAACAACTTCATCAACGTCATCTCCGAGACCGACCCCGACAGACTAGACAACGCAGCAGAGCGTTGGATGACCTCAACCTTTACCGCCATGTCTGCTACGGCAATCCCAAACAGCTTGTACACTGTGAACAGGGCACGGAGAGAGTTCCTCCCCGACACTCGTATTGCAAAGGGTAAGAGCGGGGTGAGGGAGAAGCTGAAGTACAGAGTGCTTGATGCGGCGTTCGGTATGGGGATTCTTGATGAGGAAGAGTTCTATGAGAAGGTACCAGTCAAGGTCAACTGGAAGGGGCTGCCAATCCAGCAGACCCCACCTGGGGCATCAGCTTGGCAGTATAACCTCCTCGACATCACCAAGGCTAGGCAAGGAGAGGCTGACCCCGTGAGCAACGAAATCTACAGGCTGTACGAGGTCACTGACGAGGTGAGCAACGTGGTCTCTACCCCTTCGTTTGCCCGCAACCAGACCATGACCGTACCCAAGCTAGACCGCAAGGTGCGCAACCAACTGCGCACGGCAGGGTTGAGGGTGACGTTTGCTGACGACAAAGAGTTCTATCAGGACCGCATCGCCCTATCCACAGAACAGCTTAACCAGCTCATGCAGGTGGCAGGTCAGCAACGCTACGCTGACGTACAGGAACTCATCAGCTCAGGCAAGTACGCCCGCATGAGTGACGAGGAGAGGCTGTCCGCCCTCGACAAGGTTGCAAGTAAGTACAACCAGCGCATCGAGTACGTCCGCCCAGGGATACTTGCTGACCACAGCGTGCTCTTGATGAGCTTCATACAGCAGCTCTATGACGGAAGACAAGAAGAAGTTCAAGGATACGGCGGTAGGTAAGTGGATTACCGAGAAGCTACCTGACGTAGCCGACGACGTCGGGGACTTCCTCCCAGACAAGGGGGTCCTCGGGCTAGTGAAGCGCATCGTAGACACCAACCCTAGGCTCACTGCGGCAGAGAAGCTCGAGTTCGAGAAGCTGCTGATGCAGAAGGAGATTTCCGCTCAGGAGCAAGTGACTAGGCGGTGGGAGGCCGACGCCAAGAGCGACGTCAAGCTCGCCAAGTACATACGCCCTGTCACGCTGATTGTCCTCACCACGTTCTTTATGGTGCTTATGGTGTGGGATGGGTTGGATCAGACGTTCATGCCCCCAGAGAACTACATCGACCTGCTCGAGCTACTGATGCTCAGGTCTTCGGGGCGTACTTTGCTGGGAGGACTATCGAAAAGGTCAGGCGTTGACCATTACGGCCAATCCAATAAGGCAGATAACTAACTCCATATCACAAAGATAGGTAACATTCTCTTAACATCCAAGGGGTGGGGAAAGAAAGAGGGGGCCCCAGATAAAAGCCCCCTCCCCTTAACACAATGAGCGCCGTTTTTTTACATCAGTCCGCAAACGGCCAGCGAACTTCCACGAAAACTCTACAATCTCTCGCCTCAAACAACAATCAGGCGCAATGTAGTATGCTTGATTGAATACTGCAAGTCATTTGCATTTTTTTTCAAGCCCATAGTAGAGCTGGCTCACCCAGCACTGGCTTATCGGACGGGACATGCTCCTGTATCACAGTTCTCAATCTCGATATCCTCAAGCCTCAGGCTCTCAAGGCTGGTGATGGGGGTGACTTCGGACCGCATCTTGTTGTACGTGTCCACGTCAATCTCCTCAAGTGGGGCCTGGTCGAACCCGTGGTCGTTGTGTAGGAGGAAGCTGACAGACTTGGTGTTGTGGTAGTTGTCGTGCAGCCACCACCGCAGGGACTCGAGCTCCTCCTTGCGGTAGTAGATGGTGACAGAGACAGAGTTGTCACTCCACTCTAGCTGCAGGCGCTTGATAACCTCGAGCTGATCGACCGCCGTCATGTCGTCGGCGAAGGCTGTCCCTTCAGGGAAGGAGCACGGGAAGGAGACCACCACCGTGCCGTGGTCCTCGGTCCCGTCGAAGTTGCGTACGTACTCTACGTGGTACCCATTAGCCCTAGCAACTCGTGCCAACTCACTATCTGTTGCCATTCGGATTCGTCTAATGTAGTACCTGGAATATCCAGG